>PPCM01000035.1_pt1:2500-305834 | contig 305834 bp, 269 predicted proteins | sample 1555541 | NCBI WGS metagenome assembly PPCM01 (sample SAMN05284479, study PRJNA326546) | Marine sediment metagenome, whole genome shotgun sequencing project. | isolation source: marine sediment | place: Germany: Wadden Sea | collected 2012-09-05
CTTTTGCTCTTCATAATCCTTTAGTGAGTCAAATGCTGGTTTTCTTAATAGTATTATTGCGATTATATTTAACCAAGCCATTAATCCAACACCAATGTCACCTAAAGCCCATGCACTACCCGCCGTACTTGTCACTCCATAAAATACCATTCCTAAGAATAAAAGTCTAAATATGTTTAGTACCCATTTATTAGTTTTAACACCTTCTAAATATGTAATGTTGGTCTCTGCCATATAGTAATATGCCATGATAGTTGTAAATGCAAAGAATAATAACGCGATAGCAACAAACGCTGATCCTATTCCAGGAAATACTGAGTCTACAGCTGCTTGTGTATAACCAGGTCCAATTTCTACACCTGCTAAATTTTCTATACCTAATGTTTCTACATTATACATACCTGTTATTAATATCATTAATGCAGTAGCTGTACATACAAAAAGTGTATCTACATATACTGAGAATGCTTGAACTAATCCTTGCTTTGCAGGATGAGATACTTCTGCAGCAGCTGCTGCATGCGGTCCTGTTCCTTGACCAGCTTCATTAGAATATATCCCTCTTTTTACGCCCCAAGATATAGCTGTACCTACTATACCACCAAATGTTGCATTAACACCAAATGCTGATGAAAACATTAGTGCAAATACACCTGGTACTTTTCCTATATTTAGTCCGATTATTACTAAAGATACTAAAATGTAGGCAATTGCCATAAATGGTACTACAAATTCTGCTACTTTGCCTATTCTTTTAATTCCACCAAATATTATTGCAGCTAGTACAATTATTAAGAATATTCCTGTATATGTTGGTGAAATACTAAATGCATTCTCAATTCCTGCACCAATACTATTAGATTGAATACCTGGCATAAAAAAGCCCATTGCTATTATAGATGCTATTGCAAATACTACAGCAAATGCTTTGTTTCCAAGACCTTTTTCAATGTAGTACGCAGGCCCACCTCTGTACTCACCATCTTTTTCTACTTTATATATTTGTCCTAATGCTGATTCAACATAAGCTGAACCTGCACCTACAAATGCTATGATCCACATCCATACAACTGCTCCAGGCCCCCCTAGTGCGATTGCTGTTGCAACACCTGCTATGTTTCCTGTTCCAACTCTTCCTGAAAGCGAAACTGCAAATGCTTGAAAAGAAGTAATACCTTTAGATGATGATTTTCCCCTAATCACCAATCTTACCATTTCCCCAAAATGTCTTACTTGCGGAAATCTCATTTTTGCTGAAAAATATAATCCAGATAATAAGCATAAGTAAATCAATGCTGGGCTCCAGATGATATTGTTCAATAGTCCAGTAATTTTTTCCATTTTTGAAATATCTCCTATTATATTTTTTTAACACTGCAACATGATACTACATTAAAGCAATGCATTCAATACAATCTATGTATATTTTTTCAAAACTGGAATATTTTTTTACTATCATTACACTCTATTATATCATTCTATGTTCAGTTTTTTCATTTTATCATATAGTGTAGGTCTTGATATACAAAGTAGTTCTGCCGCTTTTCTCTTGTTTCCATCACATAAATTCAGTACATTTACGATGGCTTCCTCTTCTGCTTTTTCTATAACAACTGATAATGGTTTTACTTTTTCGTTTGCATGAAACACTACATTTCTTTCATTAAAGCTTTCATTTATAAAATCATCAAAATGCTTTATACCTAATAGATTGTCTTTACATTTATTCATTGCATTTTCTACTACATTATATAGCTCTCTTACATTACCAGGCCATCTATATTGTTGAAACATATCTAAAACGCTATCTTCTACTTTTGATACTTTTCTCCCTAAAAACAAATTCATTTTATCTACATGGTTTTCTGTTAAAAAAACCAAATCTTCTTTCCTTGTTCTAAGAGGTGGAATATTTACTCTAACTACATTAAGTCTATAGTATAAATCCTCTCGAAACTTTCCTTCCTTCACTAATGTCTTCAAATCTTTATTAGAAGCTGCTATAACCCTCACATCTACTGGAACTCTTGTGTGTCCCCCTACTGGATCAATTTCTTTCTCTTGTAAGAATCTCAATAGTTTTGGCTGCACTGATAGTGGCAAAGCGTCTATTTCATCTAAAAACACGGATCCCTTGTCCGCCATTTCAAACTTTCCTTTTCTACCACCTTTTACTGCGCCCGTAAACGAGCCCTCTACATACCCAAACAACTCCGATTCTACTAAGCTTTCTGGTATAGATGTACAGTTGATGATTACAAAGGGAGATAATCCACGGTGGCTCAAACTATGTATTGAATGTGCTACTAATTCTTTACCTGTTCCTGTTTCTCCATTTATTAAGACTGTAGAGTTCGAATCTGATATATCAATAATATCATCTCGCAGTTTTTGTATGGTTTCACTTTTCCCTATAATATCTCCAACAGAGTATTTGTAGTTTCTTATTTTTTCCATACTTTCATTTATCTTATGTAGCTCAATGTCTAAATGCCCTTCATTTATATAATCTATCATTTTATTCATAAAACGTTTCATATCACTCACTGATGAAAATAAATCATAATCCATTGCCCCAAATAATTCATTATTATCCTCGATTGGCTTTATTCTACTGACATGCACAGATTCACCTGCAAAATAGAAGCACTCTTTTTCTTCTTTTCGCTTCTTAAGTACATTTTTTATTTTACTCAGCGGATGAACTTCTTCAATTGATTTTCCAATAACTGAATCAAACTCGTAATGGGTCAGTTCTTCAATCATTTTCACCACTCTTTGGTCCATATACTTTACTTTACCTTCATGGTCTACTACAACTAAATTATCTATATTCGTTATTACTTTTTGACATTCTTCATATGTTAGACTAAAATTTTCACTTTTATTCATAATAAAACACCCTTTCAAAAATATATGTCGATCAATCTTACATGTCAATATTATCGACACTTTGTATTTGTGACCAATATTCGTTCTATTTAACACGTTTTCACCAATTGTTGCGCATCTTAAGTGTAAGATTTTTCGACACTAATGTCAATATAGTTTTTTCTAATTTGTTCCATATAGCTCTAATCCGTTGATTTCACTGCCTTATATTTATTTTACGCTTATTAACAATTTTGGCATGCAACTTGCTTATTAATAACAGTAGTATTTATGAAAGGGGACTGCATTAGCAGAATAAGATGATGAATAATTTTAAAACAGACAAAGTAGAATATGCAGTATGGATTGCAGCAATATTATATACCTATGATAGATTCCAGTTATACACTGCCCAAAATGCTCATAAATCATTAAGCGACTTTTATATCAATACCCATGCAGTTGCTAAAAAAGCATATCATTTCATGGAAAGAGATCATAGCGGCCTAATTTTTTTAAACGCTTTTATAGGAAATCAATTAGGTAGTAAATATAATTATTTATTTGGAGATGAAAACAAAGTTCGTCTTTCAAAATTAAATGAATTTTGGGGAAACAAAGTATGCCCAAGCATGATAGATACTAATCAAATGCTTGAAACCATGCACGGAAGCGTGCACGTAGAAGACCTTATCGAATGGTACACTTACGAGTATAATGTCTTACGATAACTCAGATCATCACACTTACACATATATTAAAGGGGATGCGCGCTATTAGCACGCATCCCTTTTGATTTTCAATTCTATTATTCTGTTACTTCTTCTTCGGTACCGTCATCTTCATAATCGACTTCAACAATACCATTATCTCCATCCCAATTGACATCTGCACCTAAAACTTCTGATATAAATCTTACCGGCACATAGGTTCTAGCGTTTACGATATCTGCTTTTGTATCTAATTCAACTTCTTCTCCATTTACTAATGCTGTATTACTACCAATAATCAGTTCAATAGTTGTATCATCTTTTACAATTGTAACTGTTTGGGTTTCGTCATCCCAACTCACTTCTGCTCCTAGTGATTCTGTTATTGCACGAATTGGTATTAACGTTCTTCCACCGTCTACAAATGGTGGACTATCAAATTTGATTGGTTTTCCATTAAAAATAATACCATCTTCATTTAATACTTTTGAATTCGTAAATTTTTTCTTAATACTTTCTTGCGATGCCCTAAATGCCTCTTTCTCTTCATCAGAATATTGTCCCCAAGCCTGTCCTTTTCTTTCATCTACTGCCTGCTTTATTTCTTCTGATATTTTTTCTAGTGTTTCTTTTCTTTCATCTATATCGGCTTGTATACTAGCAATCAAATCATCATCACCGGCTTCTTCTGCCTCTTTTAACGCTGCTGCTAAGGCATTAATGCTTTCAATAATATCTTGTTTTTCTTCATCCTTTACTCTTTTTTCAGAATTAAGCTCTTTTCTTTTCGCTGGTTGTTCACCTGTTTCAGGCCCTTGTCTCTCATAACCTAAATCTTTAACACTTTGTTTTAGTGCCTCAATACTTTCCTCTACTTCCATAATTACATCTTCATCGCCAGCTTCTTGAGCCGCCTTTAGTTGTTCCATCAATGCCTTCATCTCGTCTCGCAAAGCACGGTCTTGTTCTTTAAGTTCTTTTTGTTCTTCAGTTAGTTCCATTTTGCCATATGCTTCTGGCTTTGGCTTTGATGGACTTGATGTATCATCCTCACCAAAAGATACCATGCCCATAGACAATACCATCACTGCTATAATTATCAAACTTAATACACCTTTTTTATTCATACAATCTCCTCCAATTTTCCTAAATACTATCTTCAATATTATATCATATTTTTCTGAATATTTGAATTGTTTTGTGTTTTTGTTTGCTTTTTTTATCTCATCCCATAAGGGGTGATGCTATTTTTTGATATTTTTTGTATAATTAAGTATAATTAAGTATCAAGGTATATGGGAGGTTTTACATGAAAGGTTTTTTTAAATTTATTATTGGTCTAATTATTATACTTGTTATTGCTTTTATTGCTATTTTCATATTAATTAGTTCTCCAAAGAAAAATATTGATGTGTCTTATACTAGCGAAGACTTTCAATCCTATGTTGAAAAAGGCGGTATAGTATTTGATGAGAAACATGCTTCAATGGAAGATATTTTTGCAAACAACATTATTGTTACTGGAACAACGTATGTAAATACGACTATTACAAATGAGGAATTAACAGCAGTTGCAAACCAATCGATGAATGATAATTCTATTGTTAAAGATGTAAAAATAAAGTGCAATGATAACAATGAAATAGAAATGTCATGTGTTGTTGGTGATATCTCACCACTCATTAACGAATTTCCCTTCCTAGAAAAATATGAGGCAGGGCTGAAATTAATCGAGAATAAACCAATTTATATGAATTCCACATTGTTTTATGATCATAATTCAAGAGAATTTGGTGGTGTAACTTCAGAGCTATATATTGGTAAAGTAAAAATACCAGTAGATCAAGCAAATGATAATTTGCGACCAGCTGGTACTCAGTTAAATTCTATGCTCAAACAAATCAATGGTTTCTCTGTTAATGACTTCCAAGTTTCAAGCGAGGGATTCAAATTTGATGGCACTATTCCTCAAAAAATCGAATCTGCTGGCAAACTAATTGTCGGAGATTAATTCTTGTAGCGCTTTATAATCATTTTTATTTAATGGTGTTTTTGGAATTTTATCAATAATTATGATCTTCCTAGGTTTATACCAACTAGGAAGATTTTTATTGCAACTATCTAATATTTTCAATTCTATAGATTTCTTATTTGTTTTTTTTACTTTTTCTATGTATAAATGCATACTACTAATTTCATTATCACTTACCTCAACTAAACATGCATTTTTTACGCCATCAATACTCATGACTAATTCTTCAATTTTATTCGGGAATATTTCATGTCCTGATATTTTCATTTTTCGACTCATCCTACCAACAAAATATACATAACCCTCTTCATCAACATATCCGTAATCACCCGTATGCAACCATCTTTCACCTAACAACTCTTCTATACTATTTGTTTTATTTTTATAATACCCAATCATCACTGTCTTAGATTTAATACAAATTTCACCTGTTTCATAAGGTTTGCCTGCGCTTCCATCTTTCGCCATTATAATTTTCACCTGAACACCTACATATGGTTTTCCTACACTTCCACTTTTGAACTGATCCTTAGGCATGACAATACAAGCACCTACACATTCTGTTAGTCCATATCCTTCTTGCAGCGGTACGTTACTACCTTTGCTTTTTATCATTTTATTAAATTTATTTAATACTTCATCGCTTAGTTTTTCACTTCCACAATAAAGTCCTTTTAAATAGCTGAAATCAACATCATGCTTTTCAAATATATTTATCATTTGCTGATACAATACAGGGATTCCTAAAATATAATTCGGACGACACCTGATTATGGTTTTTCTAAATGTTTTTCTTTTATAATATGGTAGTAATATAACTTCTTGGCTTTCTGATATAGTCGTATGGATACAATTCACTAACCCGTATCCATGAAATACTGGTAATATTGCTAACATCTTATCGCCTTTTCCTCGATCCGCTCGGTAGTGACTTGTTTGGATAGCACTATTATTCATATTTTCACTAGACAAACATACGCCTTTTGCTTTTCCTGTAGTTCCACCTGTCAGTAATATTGTCGCAACATCACCAACATGTATTTGAGCTTGCTCAACGGTCTCATAGTTTTTTATTTTGTTGTAATGAATTACATTTTTGTGTTTTGTCTTAGTTATCAGTTCTTTAAAAAACATAGGCATTTTATACTTTAGTAACAAATCTTTAGATAAGTCAACACATAATATTTTACTGTTTATTGGTAACTGATTAATAACATTAATTTTAGATTTCATATAGCTTAATACAATAATTAATTTAGGTTGCATTTTTATAAAAATATCACTATTTTTTTCTACATGTGTTTTGGGGTGAATAAAATTAGAAATAGCACCAATCTTATTTATTGCATAATAAAAGACCAATGCCATCGGGCAATTGGGCAAATATATAGAAATAATATCGCCTTTTGTGATACCCTCTTTCTTTAAGAAATATGCACAAGCTTCGATATCATCCATGAAGTCTTCATATGTTCGCTTCATCCCTAAAAAATCATATGCAAATCCCTTTGGATTTCTCAAAGAAGCAGCTTTCACTACATCATAAATAGATTTTTCTACCATTATTTTTACTCCAGTAATTCCGGGTTTTCTATGTATTTTTTAAAATCTTCAAGTGCTTGCGCCATGTAAATACCATCAACAATTCTCTCATCTATTGTAAAATTAATATTGACTGTATCTACAACCCTTATAGCCTCATTTTCATCTACAATATAGTCCTTTTGCATTTTTCCAAGTGCAGCAAATAATGATGTTGTCCCCCATTCGTACATGTGGTGATAAGGTGCATCAACACCAATGCTACCAACATTTGTCACATATGCTGAAACATATAATGGATTTTCATCAATAAACTTTTTTGATAATAATCCAAAGTGATCAACCCACTTTAGAATATAAAAAATGAAAGTTGTTATGCATTTAGGAATACTTGTTAGTATATCTATTGTTTTATCTGCTTCGAATGAACCGCCTTTTTTTACAACTTGAACTTTTTCTTCTATTTTTCTCGACACATCACCAAGCTTATCTGTTGGTTCAAGATAAACTTTTACACTAATTTCCTCTGACTCTGGATCTAGTTTATCTTTTGCTATAAACCCTATTACTAACTCATTTCTTTGATATACTCTTTTACCTACTACGAACCTATTAAATGCTGGCTTTTCATGTCCTAGCCTTGCTAGAGCTGAAACAAAAATATGAAATAGTTTCATGTCTTTTTCCTTCATATACTTCACAGTTTTTTCTAAATTAATCTTTTGACTAAAATATATTGAAGCATCTAACCTTCTTTTCATCAAAAAAGGGAAAAACTTGATGTATGTAGGTATGTCCTTTACAATTTTTCCATCTGCACGATTATATATTCCCATAATATTACTCCTTATTATTTAACTCTTAATTATATATTACCACAGCTTGTTTTATTGCTACATTGTTTTGGTACAAATTACTATTTTTTCATTTTATATTATCTATTCTTTTATAATAGTCCCTTAAAAAAAAGAGGCAAGCTATAAAACTACTTAGCTTGCCTTAATCATTAATAACTATTACATTTCATAGGGAAAGAATGTAAATAGCTAATCTATCACGAGTTCACAATAACGTTCTATATTTGATAAATAATCTAGTCCATCTGTCTCATATATATATATGGCTGCAAACGGGTCTAAATAGAAAGTTATTGGTTCTGTGTCTGGATACTCATATTCTTTCCAATTTGGAAAAACTTCATATCCCATTTCATGTAAATGTGCTAATTTTGCTCCTTCAAATGGAATTGCCATCATACTCATATCTTGAATGAAAAATATATATCTATCATTTATTTGAGGTGTATTGACTATTATTTGAATTTTTCCATCTGGTAGTTCTGTAGTTGTAAAATCATAAGGCACACCATCAACTCCTGCGATATCGTCCATATCAAAATGACTTAATGTCATATCTGACGCCCAAGGATTAACAATCTCAAAATAATTTGACCTTAGACTCTCAACGCCATTCACAATTTGGGTCGCATAATACCCTGTTCCTACAGATAAATTTCCTATTTGGGTAGTAGTATACATAACCGCCCCACGAGAGGCGACTATTGCACCATCACTAGAGTGCACTTGAATCGCGGCACCTGTTATCAAGTCGTACAATGTTACAAAAGACGTTCCACCTCTACCTTGATTTGCAATTGGGGCTGCAGGTTTCGTGGTATCATCATCTAATATTTTTATTTCAAAAGAATCATTTGTACCTACTAGCATATCTGTTTTCCCAGCAGCCTCTAGCTCTAATATAATTGTTTCATTTTCTTCCGCTTCTGCGTCACTTAATATACTTATTTCTATTTGCTTCGCTGATTCTCCATCTGCAAATGTTATTGTTGCTGATTTAGATAAATCATAGTTACTTGTATAGTCTGTTCCGTAGGTTGCTGTACCACCAGCCACCAATGTTATGGTTCCCTCTCCCACTGTTTTGGACCTTGTAATTGCATATTGTGTTGTTAGTGCTACCTCTTCAACTTCTATATTGCTCGTTTGAGTGAAATTTGCTTTTGAAATTGAATCAAAGTCTTCAATCATTATTTTTATACGCTTATACGTATTATTAATATCATTAAATTTTGGGTTATAGAGTTCCACATGGAAGCTTCTATTTTCTACTGTTATATCATCATTTATTAGCGCTATTTCTATCTCTTTGCTAAACTCCCCTTTTTCAAAAGTTATTATTCCTGTTTTCTCTATATAGCCATCTATTCCTGCGCCACTGGTAGTTATCGTTCTATAGCCTACACTACATTTTTCATCTAAGAGATTATCGTCTCTTAAAACTTGAATGATTACTTTCTCATCATCTTCATTAGCTGTTTTTGAAATACTTTCAAGTCTTATGGTATTTTCTGCATCATCATCTCTAATGACTACATTGCCTCTAGCAAAGTCTACATCCCCACTTGCTATCGGATTGCTTATAACTACATCAAACACTTCAAATCCTTCCCAATAGGTATCGTCGTGAATAGATATAACAATATCCATTTCGCTTTCATTCGGTTCGAACTTCAGATAACCACTTGTAGTTGCATAATCTCTTTGTGTAAATCTTACATCTTCTAATGCTTTCGCATAAATTGCATTTTCTGTTGTCTCATAGTATATATAATTTGTCCCTTGTAGATTACCTGTTCTGTTTACTGTTACTGTAATATCTGTATCGGCTTCTGTATATACAGTGTATTCTTCAACTTCAAACCCACTATTATAATCATTTGATAGTTTTATTAATCCATCGTTCATTAAATAAAATGCATTATTAGCAATAATTGGATTTGTTTTTGTTGTACTTTCACTTGGTCCTGTGCTTAACTTCCATTGCTCCACTCCAGCTGTATTAAATTTGAATAGTTCTCCAAAATCGTTAGTAGCATAGATATTACCATCTTGATCCACTAATGGTTTTCCAGTAGATACATTATGATCCATACTAGCATCCCATTTTACTAATTGATTATCTAAGTCAATACAGATTAAATGGCCTTTCCAAAATAACTTAGCACCAACGTAATATTTACTATTTCCTGTTATATATAAATGATTGTCATCTGTTATTGTGACTTTGGAATTAATGTTTTCTATTTTGTTTGGCAAATCTATATCCATAGCAAAGTCCCTTGTGTTCGTATGGTTCGTTGTATCAATTGCTACAATATCAATAGTCCCATCATCTTTGCTTGTGAATGAAACATATATATTTTCATCTTTGTCAAAACCTTCCAAAAGACCCATGTTGCAGTTTGTTTTTGAGTAATTCCAATCATCATAGTTATCATCTGAGTATAAATAAGGATCATTACTATACAGATCATACTCCCTATATGCACCACTTTCACCAGTGAAATATTTTATAAAGCCATCTTTGTTAATCACTGGATTTACTATATCCCAACCCGTTGGAATATCTTTGATTATCTCCATATCAGAATTCAAAATAATTATTTTTTCATCTGTATTATTTGGACTTACTGTCCTTCTACCTGTAATAATTATATTACCATCTAAGTCAATTCCTACAAGTTCTTCTATTGGCAAATTGGCATCATAATATGTATCAATAATATTTCCATTGTCTAATGATGCACTTTTTAACCCTAATTGTTCATCAATATAGTATATTTCATTTTCACCAAGTATGAGATTTCCAATTACTTTTGAATCAGTTTTTTGCCACAATACAGTTCCATTAGAATCTAATTTAGTTAGTTCTCCTGACGTATTTGCTGTATAGATGTTTTCATTTGCATCTATTACGGGCTGGCTATATGTATATTCTTCTAAAACAAAATCTATTCCATTATCAGTTGGCTCCGCAAATCTTGATTGCCCACTCCACTGATTATATAATGGATGCAAAGCATCACTTTGATATAGTCCTATGTAGTGCCCGCCGCCTTGAATAAAAATATCTGCATCTTTCGTCGTAAAATCTACATCTATTCTTGTACTCCTATTACCCTCTGCATCTATGGCTTTTACACCAACTTCATATTGTGTGTTAGGGTTTAATCCTTTTACTGTATATTGTAGCTGATCAGTTGATCCTATTGGTGTTCCATCTAAATATACTAGGTACCCTGTTACGCCAACGTTATCTGCTGCTGATGTCCACTGAATTTGTGCTACCTTGTTAGATAAATATCTTGGTTCTATTGTATATGTAGCGCCAAATGTAGGTGCAATTGTATCAGAAATCAGAGCACTACCGGTTAGTATTTCTGACGCATTTGCCGCTGCATCAAATGCGACCACATCAATGCTATAATCATTTGCTATTGTCATACCACTTACACTTGTCTGAGATTCTGTAACTATTACATCTGTAAATACTTGCTTTGAAGGAAGTTCTCTTAATATAACTCTGTAATTTTTTACATCTATATTATCATTAGCATCTGTCCAATCAAATCCCATTGAATTTGCATTTATTATTGTAGGTACAATAACACTTCCTATGGGCCATGTTGGTGCGATTATATCTACTGCATCATTATCGTTGATAGATATTAGGGTCGGTTTTGCACTACCATCACCATAATATGTATCACTACTATTCATTGAATAACTCAAAGTTTCTAAGTTATTACCTAAATCAATGTTATCATCAATAGCTAACACTGTAATATCTTGCATCTGGTTCCAGTTAGTATGATCAAACACTAGTGAATTTTTGTTTATACTTACTAAAGAAGATGGCATTATACTAACAGTTACATCACTAATTGGTTCTTGAAGTAGTCTAACACTTACTGTTCCCGATTCACCTTCATTAAGAGATAATGCATTAGTTTTTACAAGGACTTCTGATGCTATTGTCAACAAATCTACTTTTCCTGCATTACCATTTAATGCGCCTATGTATCTTATTGTCTCCGATGCTATATCGTAATATTTTACTGCATAACTTAAAGTCTCCGCATTTCTTTCATTGAAATATAATCTTGTACTGTCTGCATTAAATACTGGCTTATATAATCTATAGCCATTATCGACTATCTTAGTGTTTTCCAAGTCATCTAGTCTTTTAATAGCTATTTTTCTCCCTCTAATATTATAAGCTATGTATCTGCCATCTTTAGAGAATACTGGGTACGCCGCACTGCCTGATAATGTGGTTTCGCGCCCTGTTTTTGTATTATATAAAGTTAATGCACCATATTCATACTGTCTATCACCATTGTTGCTTGGGTTTTGTGATGGGTCATAATGATTATCAGTTTCTACGTAGGCATAATATTCACCTGTTGGTGATATTGCAGGGAACGATTCTTCGTAATTCGTTTCATATACTTCCTTTTGATTATTCGCTACAGAATACATCGTAAGTCCTGGTGGTGTTATAAGTCTGTTTGAATCTTTTGCGATAAGCGTTTCATCACCATTAACGATTGCCCACATCGTATAAGAAACATCTTGATTTATACCGCCTAATCCTTTTATATATCCATTTTTGTCAGTGTAGCTTAAACCACCACCAAGTCCATCACTTCCTGATAGTTCACCCATACCGTTATAAGCTATATATCCGCCATTCAACGACCAAAAAGTATCTAATATATCACTTTCAGTTTCTCCTAGATACGTTGCTATTGGATGAGATCCATCTGCTTCAGCTATCATAAGAAACTCTTCTCCATAACTAATATACTTTCCGTCTGGTGAAGCCGATACATTACCCATTACTGAATTATTTCTTACTAATCTCATCAAATCCATACCATCTTCGTTTGAAATAATTACATCCCCATTTGATTGAAGAGATGGAATCAATATGCTTGGTAAGTAATTCTTTTTACTAATTGTTCTTAATAAATATCTTCCTGGATTTTGTTTGTTAGTATTATTAAGTGAAATATTATCAGCTGACTCTATTGATTGCGTATTATAGAATCTAATTTCATTCTCACCATTATTTTCATATTGATAAATCAGTCCATATAAGGCTTTATTTGAACCATCTATCTGTAAGTGCCCTATCCTATTGCCATTATCATTTGTGTCTACTTTTGTATAAGGCTTATTAAATGAGCTCCCGTTATCAAATGACCTTGCAAAATATATTGTGGACTCATATCCATTAGCCCTTGTATATGCGTTATCTGTATATCCTGTTTCTATCCATGTTAAAGAAGGTGTTCCATCAATGTCCATAGCTAGTTTTGGACTTTGAGATTGCTGGTCACTATCTGAAATATTGACAGCTTCCATTGATGTACCTTCAAGTCCTAGAACAGTAAAATATACATCTTCTTTTCCATTATATTTTACTTCTTCCCAAGTAATATATAGTGTGTCTTCTCCAGTTAAATTGTTCTTTCCTAATACTATATCTGAATGACTGGCCGTTTTATAATGTCTTACATAGTTTATGCCATAATTAACGTAGTCATTGGTATATAACCCAGACTTATCTGTTATATAGTTATATTGTCTGTTTGTCCATTCGTATCCATCAAATTCCGCATACATGGCTCTAATATTTTTGGTATATAGTGTCTCTGATGTGCCCCCTATAACCTCTGACCAAGATGCAGCAATTTGTTTATTAACGATATAAAGGCTCGGTTCGGATGCATCGTTTTCTGAGATACGTGCCTTTTCCTCAACAACATAATTATTGGATCCTACATTATTTATTGTTGCCATATGAACTTCGCCGTTTTCTGTACCTGTCATTGGATTTTCGGTCCAAACCACAACCATATCCCCATCACCGTCATCATCAATATCTGTCATTTTTATGATAGGATGGTTTGATGATTTAATTGATTCTGATATATTTATTGGATTACTCCAATTCACACCATCGGTTGAGTGACTTAGCAATATATTGTTTCTATTATCAACTTTACCTACCCAAACCACACCATAATCCCCATTACTATATGCAATAGACGCTTCATCCGGTGCAGTTGGAATCGCTCCAACATTAGATGATACAATACCATACTCGTTAAATTTGCTTTCAGACATATCTGCTTTTGCAGAAATAAGCTGCACGCCGTTTTCATCATTTATATCAAACCATACTGCTACGCCGTCTTCTGTATCTTCATTGATTACGTAGCTAGGTCTTATTCCCTCTTGATTGTCATTCACTTTGAAAACATCTGTGAATTCACGGGCAACATATGGTCTCTCTACAGTCTCATATTTTTCGTCTATTATCATTTTAAATAGACCATCAACTATATTGTCTGGGACAATGTAATTTACTTTTTTGTGATAATTATGGTTCAAAGTATTTATATCAGTCTGTTGTGTTAAGCCTTTATATGATGATGGTTCTATAACAGGGATTTCTTCATCGGCATCAAAGTAACCTAGGTTTCTAACACCATAATGAGAAAATCCTAATCCAAATGTTGGCCAAGGCTCGCCAATAATTGCCGTTGGATGAGAGTATACTAATTCAGATGGTTTTACTACAAATGGTATTTTATTTGATTGCCATAATTCACTTCCATCTGCTAATTTGTTTTGCTCTGGTCCAACTATAACTTTAACATCTCCAGATACAGCATCTGGTATTTCAACATCAAAATACTGATAATGCTTCTTTCTAAAAAATTCTGCAAGCCCATATGGATTATATATTGGCATGCCACCAAAATAAACATTTTGATATCGACTAGTATTTAATGAAAAACCCAATCCGGTAATTTTTACAAAATCTCCCATATATCCATGTCTTATAGATTGCCCCTCCATATCTAATATGTCATAAATAACTGGTCCAAAAGTATCCAAACTTTCCCCGACTTCAAGGTTTTCTTCTTTGCCTCCTGCAATAACGAAGAACTTTCTTTTTATTGAAGCATTCTCTTTTTTTATTTTTCCGTTACTGACTTGTGCTAAATCAGCTATTATAAGTGTATCTACCCAACCTGTCTTATGGCCTTCTAAAACCATTGCTTCGCCGTCCCAGTTTCCTGTTAATATAGTTGGATCACTTGTTTCAAATTTTAATTTTACTTCTACATCCTCTAGATTTATATCTAAATCAACAAATTTGTTTATTATATCAGCCAACATATCTTTTAACCCCGTATTAACAAGGTCATCTAACCCTACAGCACTCATCATTTCATTTTCTATACTCACTTCTCCCGTTGAGTGATCAATAATATAGCTAATATTAGTTTGGCCTGTAAAGTCCATTGTACCTTTAATTTTAACTGGCTTATTTAGATATATTATTCCCGCTTCCGTTATTGTAGCTACTTCTAGTGGTTTTGGTATATATATGGAAGGGTCATTATTTTTATCAAATGTATATCGCAAGTTTCGTACTGCAATATCAAATGAATTGATACTCTTTCGTTGAATATCTTTGACACCATGAACAACATTTAAGCTAGCACCCATTGGATTGTTTTCAGCTAGTGATTCTGCATATAGCATAAAATCATCTATGGTTTTTCTTGTTTTTGTTACCATATCAAAATAGTATCCATATTGATCTTTATTTCTATAAAATGTCTCTAAATCCTGAATACCCATTTCCATAAATTTTTCTGTTTCATTTAATAATAGTGTTAAGTCTGTTTTAACATCATACTCTTCTGAAGCAAGTTTTACTTCAAGGTAATCTTGTGCAATAAACATATTTATATCTGCATGCATCTTTATAGAAAATGACATCAACTTTATTAAGTCATACTCAAGCACGCTATCAGCTCGTTTATTCCCTAGTATTGATTTTACCGATCCAAAATTTTCATCAATGCCATAATTATCTGAGTATATTAAAGTCTCAAATGAATCGCTTACAGCTTGCGACGGCATAGCTTCTAATAAAAATACAAGAAAATCAAGAACATCTAATATTGGATTAACAAACATTTCTAAAGTACTTGATGCAAATTCTCCCAAAGCATGCAATGATACCCCTGCACCGAAACCCAAAAAATCACTAATTGCACCGCCAGAGTGGGCAGCTACAATAATCGCTTTCAAAGTTACTGCAACCCATTCCATGACATCTTGCGTATATTTGATATTTTCTAAAGCTGTTTCTATATTATCTAACGCCTCAGATGTTGAGGAGTGTAGTAATATGGCTGTTGCAGATGACATCTGTGCATTTGCTTGTCCAAAGGCCTCTGTGGACATTAACATTGCTAACATTTTCTTGGACTGTGGGTCTAAGGTAGTATCACTATCCAACATATCTTGATAATCTTGTTGTAATGACCCTAGCTCAGTATTTAAAGCAGTCATTGCAGATTTGACATCACCAAAAACAGCTTGAGTTGTTGTTGGTAGTGCAGCTACAAACTTTGGTGCAGCAAACAAAACCCCTACCTCATGCTCTACACTATCATTTAATGCAGACATAGATGATACAAACTCCTCTGGTGCATCATCATTAATCACAATGACTTCTTCTGTACTTGTAAAAGATATACTGTTAGAGCGTACACCATTGTTTTCTACATATACTTTGTATGTATCATCTTGATTTAGAGAAAGGACTAAATCTATTTTCCCATTATAGTTTTTACTAAATGGTACTTTTCGTTTTCCGCTTTTTTCTCCTACGAAATATACTTTTAGCTCTTGATCAATAATAGAAAAGTCTTCTCCATGAAGTGTCACTTCTGTTCCTAATGTTCCTGTAGCAGGGGAAATACTAGTTAGTTTAGGCACTCTAACAATTTTTTTAATTTCTGGATTTTTAGCATTCCCACCACTTCCACCACCTGCAAACATTGCTTTTCTTCTTTTGATTTCTTCAGTAAATACGACACCTTTATCTTTTATCTTTTTTTCTGCTCTACTTAATACGGTTACTAACTCGCTACGAGTCATTTTATTATTTCCTTTAAAAGACCCATCCAAATAACCTTTTAAAAAACCTAATCTTGCAATTTTTTTCATGCTGCCTTCTGCCCAATTAGGTATATCACTTTTATCCGTAAAATCAAGTTCTTCTGCCTCTTGCTCTGCATCAACCACTCTTGAAAGTATTGTTACGACTTCATACCTTGTGGCTTTTTTATCTGGTTGAAATGAGCCATCATCAAATCCTAATACATAGCCTAAATGATTGGCTTTAAGAACTTCTTCATAAAACCAGTCAGATTCGTCTATGTCTGTAAATGCATTTTCCATTACTTCATCAACTGTTACTTCAAGAATTCTATTGATAATTGTTACCATTTCGGCTCTTGATATCTCTCCATTTGTATCAAATTTTCCATCGAAGCCTTCTACATATTCTTTCTCAGAAAAATCTTCAATAGTCTCTTCTGCCCAATGATTTTTTGTGTCTTTAAACATTCCACCATCAGTATTATTTGTTGCATAGATTGTTGGCATTAATGAAAACATCATCATAAATACCAGTACATATGCAATTTTAACCTTATGTTTAAACATTTTACTTCCCCCTATTTTTTCCCGCATAATATATAGTTTCATTGTATTCCCGTAACAAAGTCTTCTCAATAGACTAGTAGTCATTTTCATATAGCCACCTAGCTAATAAAGATATGGAGCCCCTCTAGGTCTCCATATTCTTTGTTGCAAGCCACAGTTTGCAACTTGTAAGTGCTAGCGCAATTGATACATTTGCGCTTTATAAAAAATAAAAAAACACCTGCTGGAAAGCAAGTGTTTTTCTATTCATTATCTATTCACTTTATTGTTCATTCCTTTTAAATGGAATTGATACATTCGTATTAAATCCTTCATTTGTGGTTGCTTCAAATGCTATTGTACCGTTTATCAATTTGATTCTGTCTTCCATTCCTTTTAAGCCATTTCCCTTTAGAATCTTTTCTTGTCCTTTTCCATCATCCATTATACTTATGGCAATACTATCTTCCTCAAAATATATCATTATGAGTATTTTTGTTGCCTCTGCATGCTTCAATGTGTTTGTTATAGATTCAGTGCATATCTTTTTTATAATATCATATTGCTTTTCATCTAATCTTGCCACGTTCCCTCTAACAAATACATTACCTGCTAGTCCACTTATATCAACATTTTTTAACATGATTTTCAAATCTCGTTCTAATTGTGAACTGGAGTATTTTGTTTCGTTGTTGCTATTATTATTTATTTTATTCATTTCAGATATCCCTATTGCATATGTCGCTTTTGCTTGCTCTATTACATTTTTGGTCTTGTTTTCGTCATCTTCACTTGCAATTGTAGCTACTTCTAATAATTTTATTGTTACAACTAAGGAATGTCCCATAATGTCATGTAGCTCCCTCGACACATAATTCAATGCGCCTAAGCGAGATGTTTTTTTAAGCAATTCTATTTTCTGTTCCATTTTTATATTTGCATTTTCAAATGCAGCACTCTTCTCTGTAAGTAATTTTCTTTTTTCTAAATACGATGTTACATCTTCCACTAATATAAACTCATATTGATTATTAAAACTATCGATATATTCATTTTCATAGGTATAGTAATTGTCGTTAACTTCAACATAATTAATTTTTTCTAATTCTGATGATTGAATCATGCTTTCTTTAATTAAATCATCAACAGTTTCTGGTGTCTTAATATTAAATGTGTTTTTTAAACTTTCATTAACAAAAACAGTTTTACCGCCAGCCTTTATTATAATTGGTGTACTTATATTATGGATTATTTCATGTTTCATCATTGGGGACAAATCAAAGAAATCATACTTAAAAGTTGCATATACAAACAAAATCACTGACCATGTCAATACAATAGGCGTTATATCAAATACGACTCTAATATTTAGTGCAACAAAAAATCTATGCAATACTTTGCTGACATAGATTAAATTAAATATAATGGGTGCCACTATTCCTATCGTTAGTACGATTTGACTCGCTTTTTTTTCTTTTTGTATTTGTCGTTTAAATCTTATAGCACACAACGATGCCCCTATTCCAATATATATATATTCTATTGCTAAATGAACATAAAATAGCACACCAAAACTATCTCCCCAAAAATCAAAATAAGTATAGAAAAGATAATGGTACGGATTAGTTACTATGACAATCATTTGATATAGTGGCAATATATATAATGCGATTCTTATTTTATTATTTATTTTTTTGCCAGTAAAATAAACATAACCAAACTCTAAAAAAGCCACTTCTAATAAACAGATTGCGAGATATTGGAGAATAACAAAACTCCACCTAAGTTCAATCGTTGGTGACACAGTTTTAAATACTTTTGCAATCATCCACAAAACCATAGTTGCTTGTAAATAAAAAAAAGCCTTTAATGCCATGGTCCTGTTAGCCTTCATAAATAGAATCATAAAGGCTGTTAAAGAAAATATAATAGCACCAATATGCCAGTATTCAATTATTAAAATTTCATACTTATCAATATACTTCATATGCCCCTCTATTAAATCATTCCATTTTCAATTGCAAATATAGCGACTTGCATACGATCAGCTACATCTAACTTTTCAAATATCTTGCTAATATAGTTTTTTATAGTTCCTTCAGAATAATTATGTATTTGTGCTATTTCTTTATTACTTTTTCCCTTGGCAATTTGCTTTACTATTTCTATTTCTTTTTCTGTTAGTTTATGAATATATTGTGTTTTATAATTTGCCAGACTCAAAAACCTATCCACCATAATTTCTCTAACACTTTCGTGAATAACAGTTAAGCCTTTCTCCACGCATTTTATCGTCAGAATCATTTCTGTATGATGAATACTTTTAATTACATAGCCACTTGCCCCTACAATAAACGACTCCATTACATTGTCAGGATTTTCAAATGTTGTTAATATAATTATTTTTATATTTGGATACTGTGCCTTTATTTGCTTAGATGCCTCAACACCATTCATTTCAGGCATTTCTATATCCATCAATACAATATCAGGCTTATTTTTTTTACACAAATCTATTGCTTCTTGCCCTGTTGCTGCAAGTCCAACAACTTCAATTTCATCATCTTTGTCTAGTATATATCCAATAGACTCTCTTAACAAAGCTTGGTCATCTGCAACTATTACTTTTATCATATTTTTTCTCCATATATTTTTTGGTAAGTAGTAACGGCATGTCTAACACGCGATAACTCTTTATTACATAGACGCATTGTTTCTTCAACGCTATTTAGTAACGTGTCATTAGACTCAGATTCATCAATAGATTCAAATGACTCTAGTATATTTTGGGTTGCTAAGGTTTGTCCCTGAGTAATTTCTTCCAACAAGTTATTAATTGATTTTTCTTTTTCAAGATAATAAACTACATCTGAGTAATCAATCAAATTTTTGTTTATCAGTTCCAACTCTGATTTCTTTATATCCAAAAGATATATCATTTCTTCTAAGTCAGTAATATCTATAGCCGTTAAAATCATACCCATTCGCTTACCTTTTCTTGATATTTTTTTCTCTATAACTTGATAGTAATGATCTTTTCCTTCTTTATTTTTTATTTTTATTTTTTTATGTAAAGATGTATCTACTACTTCTGTTACTTCACCCATAAATAAATCATCTATTTGATTACTTTGATATTTGCTTTTATTATTTAGTGCTATGGTATTATGTTTCGGTTTGTTTTCATAAATCAGCTCTCCATCTTTGTTAAAAATCACTATTTTATGCTCTATCCGTTCGACGATTTTATCAAAAATGATTGGTACAACATTTTGATTAGAGGCATTTAAATTCATAATATTTATTACTAAAATCATACTAAAAGTCAGTCCAAATTCTACAAAATCTATATTATTAATCCTTAAAATATTAGCTAAATAATATGAAAAAATAGGTGATAAATAGAAAAAAGCTACAATTAATAAAACTTCTTTTTTCTTCCTATTTCTTGTTCTCATAAATGTATATACCATAATTGCAATCCCAAATAATAATAGAACTAATAATATATAACTATATTCAATAGCATATGATACTTGATGAAATCTATAATTTTCTATAAATGATACGCCTATTAATAAGGCAATAAGTGGTAATAACACAGTCCCTATTATTATTGCGAAGGAATTTTTATGTATTTTATTATTAGACTTAATTTTTGTGCTGTTTAATAATAGCAACGCTATCTGTAAGATAATCACGACAAAAAAAAAGTTTTGTGCACTTCTTAATTTTTCGGCATAGTATATATTTGGTAGCACTTCTTCAACGAATCTTAATAAGCTAATAAGGCCCAACTGAAAAAACAATGCTGTGATATGTATATTTATAGAATTTTTTTGATTTCTATAATAGCTATAAATACAACAAATTACACTTATGAAAATAAGCGGTAGTAAGCATGTCATATTCATAAATTGTGTTATTGTATAATATCTACCGTCACCCATAAGCTCTCCTTTTATTATCATTATGTTTTAAATTTATACAATCATTGTATAACAACCAAAACACTATTACTACTCATTTCAAATTATCAAAAACAATAATACAGCATCATTGTTTCCATTAATCAGATTGATAAAATATATGATATGATATGTTAAGAAAATAGTAAACAACTGTTAATTTACTACCCTTACTCAGTTAATTTAACAGATATAACCTACAACCTAAGTAGAACACCTTCTTGCCAGGAGGTGTTCTTTTTTTATATTCATAATTATGCCTTATGTGCTAACATCTCATTGCAATCCTAAGCATTTGCACGAAACAATAGAATTGTGTAAGATATATATCAAATATATTATTTTACACATAGGGGAATTCAATGAAAAAAATATGCAAATCCACAAAAGGATTTACACTGGTCGAATTAATAATAGTAATAGCAATTATTGGTATATTAGCAGGTTTTGCTGTTCCAAGAATTCATGGATTTCAAGATAAATCTAAAGAAGCAATTACTTTAAATAATACCAAGCAATTTACTGAAATGGTTCTTATTTATTCTATTAACTTTCACAAGGATGATTGGTATGGTGCGTGGAACGAGAATGGAACAGATACTTTAAATAATTATATTGAATACGATTTTGAGATTATGAGAAATGGACATTATTCAAATAATCATGGCTTTGTTAATCCCATAAGTAACAATATGTCTGTATTAGATTATCCGAATACGTTTAACAATGTAAACAGTGATGCTTATAGACCTTCTATTTTCATGACTTCAAACACTACCTATGCCTATGACGGTTCTGGTTCGACTGAAGCAATACTTGGCACTATAGTTTCTTACTTTCATCAAGTCGATGGGTCTACTGACTATATAGAAGTATACTATATTAAGCCCGATGGGTCTAAATCAGAACTAAAAGAGATTATCAATTAATCTCTTATCTCACTAATGACTTTTAAGAATTCCTCAACTATCTTTTGATCGAACTGTGAGCCTGCACATTGCTTAATTTCTTCAATGGCTTTTTCATGTGTAGTAGCTTCTTTATATGGCCTACTATTGGTCATAACATCGTAAGTATCTATAATGCTAATCATTCTTGACATTAACGGTATTTCCTCGCCAGACAATCCTTGAGGATACCCTTTTCCATCCCATCGTTCATGATGCCCAAGTATAGCTTCTGCAATTGGTGCAAGCTCAGGGACTGTCTTACAAATATTATACCCTGTTTCAGGATGCCGTCTTATTATTTCCCATTCCCTTTCATTTAGTGGCCCATTTTTAAATAATATTTCATCAGATATTGTAACCTTTCCTATATCATGCAATGATGCCAATAGAGATAACTCATCTTTTTCTCTACCTGTCATATTTAGTTCATCAGCAATTCTTAACGCCATTTTTTCCATGCGCACTGTATGCCCTATTGTTTCATAATCCTTTTCAAAAAGAGTTTTTTTCAAAGACTCTACTACATTACTTCTGTAACTTTTGCTATCACGTAATTTATTTCGATACATTCTATTTTCTGCTTCTAGAATTAACTCTCCATATGTTTTATTTTTGACATCCATTGTTGCTGCCCCCAGTGCAAAGTGGGGCGCAAAAATATCATTTTGCACATCAAAAATGTTTTGGCTTATACGTTCAGCTATTTCTTGTGCTTCTTGATCTGATGTGTTTGATAGCAATGCAATAAATTCGTCGCCTCCCCATCTAGCAACTATATCCTTATCTCTTAAGCTGTCTTTTAAAAAAATTGATGCATCGTGTAATAATTTATCTCCCTTTTGGTGTCCGAAAGCATCATTTACAAGCTTCAAACTATTCATATCTGCCAATAGTATACTCACTGGTAAATTCTCTTCAAAATCATATTGCATCAAGTATTGCTCAAAATAATTCCTATTATACAAACCCGTCAGACCATCATGAAATGTTAAAAACTCAATTTTTTCTTTAAATGCCTTTTCTTTCGATATATCTGAAATAACTAATAATATTTCCTTAGAACTTTTGTTTAACATGGTAAAGTTCAATTTATAATACTGGTTGGATTCTTCAAAATATATTTCGTAATTAACTTCATCTTCATCAATTAGGCGAGCACGCACATATGCCATATCGCTCATTGTTTTTTCGTAAATAAATGTATCAATACCTTTGTCAATTTGCTCTTCCGTAATGTATGGTACAAAAGGTTTATTGAAAAACGAGATGCAATTGTCACTATTAATAATGACTACAAAATCTGGAATGCTTTTCCCTAAAATCTCCCATTTTTTTTCAGACTGAGCTAATGTATCTGTGGCTATCTTAAGTTCATCATTGCTTTTCCTCAATTCACTATTTTTATCATTTATATTCTCTATTAGCGTTTCTTCTTTTATATATGCATTGTAATGATAATTAATTTTATTGAGCAGCTCTTCTTCCGTAAATGGTTTTTTAATAAAGTCAATAGCTCCAATAGCATAGCCTGTACGGATATCGCTAATCTGTAAATCTTCACCAGACATAAATATAATTGGAATACTTGATAGCAGTTCTCTTTTTTTTATAATGGATGCTAGTTCAAATCCGTCTCCATCAGGTAATACTTTATCAATAATGAGCAAGTCAAAAACACTCACATTTAATTTTTTTAATGCAAGATCAACATTTTCAACCCATTCAACAATAATATTCCTCTTGCCTTTAATCACATTTTGAATGGCAAATGCGTTTAAACGATTATCTTCTATTAATAATATTTTATACTTATACATAGTTGTTCACCCTTAATCTATTGCATAATCTATTATTTTATAAAACTAATCGATCCATATTTCAATTAACTTTCGTAAAATTGTTGGTTCAATAGGTTTTCCTAAATAATCACTAGCCCCAATTGATAGACATTTTTCTCTATCGCCCTTCATAACTTTTGCTGTTAAGGCAATAATTGGTAGATTTTCTTTACCTTTTATTTTTCTGATTTTCTTAATTGTTTCGTAGCCATCCATTTCTGGCATCATAATATCCATAAGAACCAAACTATAGTTGTCCTCTTCATTTACCTTTTCGATTGCATCTTTGCCATTATATGCACTATCTACAACTAGGCCCCATTCTTGTAAAAGCGTTGTCAAAGTAAACACGTTTTTGCTGTCATCATCACAGATCAACACTTTCTTATTTTCCATTTTCGAATTTCCGTTCATAAAATTATTTTTAGTCGCATTTTCAGTATAGGCATCATTGTGAAGATATATTGCCAATACTTGAAGTAACTCTCCTACTGTAGACACTACTTTTATGATCATTTCATTTGAATATAATTTTATTTCATTTTTCTTCTTTTCTATAACATCTGTTGGAGCATAAATCACAATAGGTATTTTAATGTTGCTTTCCTTAAATTGCTTGCAAACATGCTTGCATTCATCCTCTGCTGACACTAGGTTCATGACTATTAAATTATACTTTGATTTCTTTAATTGACCTTCTTTGAAATCAGAAAACATTATTTTAGTCACTTTAATATCATCATCCATTATCTTTTCTAAACTATTTTCGCTACTAGATTCATTATAGATATATAATATTTCTTTATTTTCCTCTTTTATAAACGCATTCGCATGCTTAAGAATAAAATCAATATCTTTATTAAAAGAATCATTCTTTTGAATGCATGCAATAGCCCCTTCTTTTAGAATATTTATTTCGTTATAGTTTGTCCGTCCAGTAATGACAATAACTGGAATCATCCTAGTTGCGGCATTATTCTTTAGTTCCTTTATAACTCGCTCACCCGTAATATCAGGCAACATTAAATCTAGTATAATAAAATCTGGCTTTGTATCTTCTGCCATTGATACACCGTCATATCCTGTTCTAGCAACTAATACTTCGTAGTTCATTTCATATAAAGTTTTTTCGATTTTATTAGTATACATAGAATCGTCATCTATTACTAAAAATGTATTTGTAAATTCCTCTTGTCTTCTTATTGGGAGCATTTCTCTAGTATCATTATTGTTTTCGACTTTTTGAGGTATTGACAACGTAAACACACTGCCTTTATCCAAGTCAGATTCTACAAAAATCGAACCTCCAATTAATTGAGTGAAATGATCAGATATTGCAAGGCCAAGTCCTGTCCCTCCATAATTTCTCGTTATAGAGCCATCACTTTGGACAAACTGATCAAATATAATCTTTTGTCTTTCTTCTGTAATACCTATTCCTGTATCCCTTACAATAATATCTAATTCCATACCCACATATTTGCTGTTTTGTACGATCAGTGAAACACTTCCCTTATCAGTAAACTTAAACGCATTACTTAGTAAATTATTAATAATTTGCGTTAACTTTTGCAGGTCTGTACTTACTTCAAGTTCTTTATCAATTTGTATAATCGTTTCAAAAGCAATATTTTTTTCTTTTGAAAGTATTTCATACTTACTTGCAATTCTATTAACAAACTCTTCAATATTGATTTTTTCTACATAGGTTTCCATCATTCCATTCTCTATCTTAGATATATCTAATACATTATTTATAATCTTAAGTAACTCGTCTCCTGCAGTACTTATAACATTAATTTTTTCACGAATATTTTTATCCATATTATTTTTATCTAACAAACTACTTGATAAGAGTATTATTGTGTTTAAAGGTGTTCTTAATTCATGGGACATATTCATTAAAAACTCAGTTTTTAAATTACTTGCCTTTGCCAATTCTTTTGACTTGATAATAAGTGTATCTCTTAACTCTTCAAGTTCAGAATTTTTATTTACTAAAACTATTTGCTGTCTTTCCAATTCTTGATTAATCTTTTCTAGCTCACTTTGATTTTCTTCTAATTCAACTTGATTGCTTTCTAAGACTCTAGCATTTTTTTCTAATTCTGAACTTTGAGTATAAAGTGATTCATTGGCTATTTGTGCATCTTCTAGTAATGTATTAATTTTTTCTAGTTGCTTACTACCTTCATAATATGTTCCAATTACGACACCTACCTGTTCAACAAAAGTTATAACTGCGTCATCAGGTTTCTCAATAAAAGCAACTTCAATAACCCCTATACTTTCCAAGTTTTGATTAATCAAAGGGCATATAACTAAAGTATTTGGTATTCCTGTAAGTAATTTTGTGTTAAAGCTTGCATCATTATTTGATATATCATTAAAAACTCTTTTATTTTTAGTCATTGCAATTTCTTCTATAATTCCATTGCTTAAATACTGACTTTTATATCCTTCTTCAGCATAGCTTTCATATGCAATAAAATCTTTTTTATTCTCAGTGTAAAAATAACACACCCCTGCAACAGAATTAGTATATTTACATAAGAATGCTAAGCTTTTCTTCGCAATCTCTTCAACGGTATCATTGTTAATCAATTGATCTTGAATGGTTCCAAGACCATCCTTTACCCAAAATTCTTCTTTAATCATTTGAGTTAACACACCAAAATTGTCTTCAATTTCTTCAAATTCCTTAATATTCTTCCGTGGTTTAAAAATATATTCCTTTGTCTGAATTATCCTTGATATCTCATTAGAAAAAGAGCTTATAAAAGACAATATTCCTCTTCCTAGATAATAATTCACCAAACTAATTAGTATAATTGAAATAAACATTCCAATAAAAATATAAATTACTAATAGACTATTGTCTTCATTGATGCTATCTATAAAACCTTCCGATTTTTCTATTGCATAGAGATTTAAGCTGTTAAATTTAATCTCTAAACTCTCAATATAAAGAGCTCCTTCATTTTTAGTTATTGCCTCAGCTTCATAATGATCTCCATTTTTCAAATGCACAATTACATTATTTCTGATTGGCCTCCAATTAATAAAGGCTTCTCTTGCTTCTCTTGCTAGCTGTTGCCCCTCTTCGCCTAATATATATTGATCAATAATATCTAGTTCTGATAATGTCTTTAATTCTAAGTTGTTAACAATCGTTATTGCCTCATCTAACTCATATTCGCTAGACGCTAAAACAGCATCCTTCATAGAACGATGCATTTTTATAATATTTGTATTCATTTGTGATGCAGTATTCGATACTACTAAAGGATGTCTAGATATTAAATTTGCTGTATCCGCTATTTGGTTAGACTTCATATATAAGGCACCAGAAAAAAGCATTATTATCATTAAAATCAATAATGTTGCAATTACTAATCGAGACTTTATAGAGTATTTTTTCAATGCGTTCACCTTCTTTTTTTAAAGTCCCCTTTGTTCCCCTACTATTATTATACTTTTCCATTTTAATTGTGTCAATTTTCTAATATTTTTGTCATTTATTGACATATAAAAAAGACATATATAATATACATGTCTTTCATTAGCATCAACTTTTCTATTTAGCTTGTCCAACTATTATGTTTCTATTTATCGCTTGGTCTACTCTGTGGATAAAACTACCATACGCACTATAATCAACTACTTCAAATTGATTTTGCTCTAATACACTGGCTATCTCCTTGTACTTCATAGTATATTCATTGAAAGCTAATACAATACTTCCTTTTGTCCTTATTACTTTACGCCAATTTGGGATTGCTTCCTCTAATATATGCAATGGCTTTCGTTCAATTTTACTTTGGCTGTGTTTGGTTCCATGTTGAACACCGTAAGGTAAATCACAGACGATCATATCGCATGATTTACTTTTTATAAATTTATCCACTTCTTTTGCATCTGCGTTAAGAACAGTAAAAGTAATTGAATCCTGCTCATTAAATGTCTCTTTTGTAGGTGCCATCTTTACCTGCATTCCTTGTGCATGTGCCTTCCCACTAGCATCAGCTTGATTGATTTTTTGTGCCTTATGTTTGAATTTACCCTCTTTGAGATATCTAACTATAAAAATTTGAATTTCTTGAATCCATTTTTTATTCATATCTGTTCCTTTTACATCAAGACCTCTAATCAATCCTTCATAAAGGGTTGTTCCTTTTCCACACATAGGATCTAGCAATGTTTTCTTTTTACTATTTGTGTCACAATTACTCATAGCTATATTCACTAGCAATCTTGTGAATTGTTCATTTGTTTTTCCTGCATATTTTAGTATTTGTACTATGCTCTCAGGAAAAACATGAAAATCTGTTGGTAATAAAGGTAGTAAGTGTCCATCACTAACTTCCTTAAATATTGCATAATATATTGATAAGGATGTAATCATCTCTAAATCTTCTTTTAACAATTCTGTCTCTACACAGAATTTTATTCCAAAAGCTGATCCTATAGACACTTCTTCTATATCATGGATATTTATTTGCCTTTTATTTGCCATTGTATGTAGTTCAGTTTTTGCAATTTGTAGGGCTGTATCAAAATATATTCTGTTATGCCCAGGATTTGCTAGTATTATATAGTTTGCCATGTTTTTCTCCCTCATTTAATATGTATTTATAATAATTCTTTAGATTACAAAAGTCAAACAATCATGGTTTGATAAATTTTTATCATTCTTTCAGTATTTTTCAACTATTTTATAATTTTACCCTATCTAAAATACTGATTATTCCCTCGTCATGTCGCATGACAAAACACATTAAAAAAACCTGAAAATATAATGTATACATACACTTTTTAGTAGCACTCTGACTTTTTATATGTTATTATATTATGACTTATAGAGAGAGAAGTGGATGTTTCTTTTAATTGTTAAAAAATAATTATTTGAGATGTACAAGGAGGAAAAAGATGATAATTTTAGTAGTAAACTGTGGAAGTTCTTCTTTAAAGTATCAAGTTATTGATATGAAAGATGAAACTGCCTTAGCAGTAGGTTTAGTTGAGAGAATAGGTATTGAAGGTTCAATACTAACACATGAAAAAGAAGGAATTGACAAAGTAAAAATCCAGCAACCAATGAGTGATCACCAAGAAGCTATTTCATTAGTATTAGAAGCTATTACTAACGAAGAGTATGGCGCAATTGCAAAGATTGAAGAAATTGATGCAGTTGGACATAGAATTGCCCACGGTGGCGAAAAGTATAGTGCTTCTGCTATCATCAATGATGAAGTTATTAAAAGTATTGAAGAAGCTGCAGAAATCGCTCCTCTTCACAACCCACCAGCATTACTTGGAATTGGTGCTTGCCAAGCATTACTTCCAACAACTCCAATGGTAGCTGTATTTGATACTGCATTCCATCAGACAATGCCAGATACGGCATATATATACGCTCTACCTTACGAGCTATATGAGAAATATGGTATTAGAAAATATGGATTCCATGGAACTAGCCATAAGTATGTAGCTGAAAGAGCTTATGACTTAATGGGAAGAAAGAAAGAAGAAACAAAATTAATTACTTGCCACTTAGGTAACGGCGCAAGTGTTACAGCCATAAAAAATGGTCAATCTGTTGCAACTTCTATGGGTTTTACACCGCTTGAAGGTATTGCAATGGGAACAAGAAGTGGTGATGTTGACCCTGCTCTTATCTCATACATTATGAGAAAAGAAGGACTTGGTCCAAAAGAAGCAGACCATTTATTAAATAAAGAATCAGGTGTATTAGGTATTTCTGGTGTTTCAAGTGACTTCAGAGATATTGAAAAAGCTGCTGAAGAAGGAAACTATAGAGCTGATTTAGCTTTAAGAATATTCTCTTCAAAAGTAAGAAAATATATTGGTGCATACATGGCTGACATTAACGGTGTAGATGGATTAATCTTTACTGCAGGTGTTGGTGAAAATGCAATCGAAATGAGAGAAATGATTTGTGCTGAATTAGAAAACCTTGGCATTATTATTGATAAAGAAAGAAATAATGTTAGAGGAAAAGAGCAAATAATCAGTAGTGATGACTCAAAAGTAACAATCATGGTTATCCCTACAAACGAAGAATTAACAATTGCTAAAGATGCAGCAGAATTAGTAGGAAATATGTAATTTAAATAATAATCAAGGGGCTGAATAATCAGCCCCTTATTTTATTGTTAAAAAACATGTTGTTTTAGCTTATAAAACTGTACCACCATCAATATTTAAAACAGTACCTGTAACATACTTTGACTCATCTGATGCTAAATATAACATGCCATAAGCGATGTCTTTAACATTGCCCAATATACCCAATGGCGATTTATCTTTCATTTTTTCTAATACTTTATCTGGCATCTTGTCTGTCATTGGTGTCATTATAAATCCTGGTGCAACTGCATTCACACGGATATTAAACTTTCCTAATTCTTTTGCCCAAGTCTTTGTCATACCAATTACACCCCATTTTGATGCTGCATAATTTGTTTGACCATAGTTTCCATAAATGCCGACAATTGATGATACGTTTATAATACAACCAAATTTTTGTTCAGCCATTATCCTTGATACTTCTTGACCGCAATTAAATACACCCTTTAAGTTTACATCGATCACCCGATTCCATTCATCATCCGTCATCTTACTCAAAGTATTATCTTGTGTAATTCCAGCATTATTTATAAGACAATCTATTCTACAATATTTTTCTTTTATATGTTCTAAAACATCTGCAACGCATTCTTTTTCACAAACATTTAAATACATTGCTAAGCAATCAAATCCCTCTGCTTGTTTTTTATCAACATATTCACTAATTGTATCAATGTCTATATCACAAAAAATAACCCTTGCGCCTTCATTTAAAAACATTTCTCCTGCAGCTTTTCCAATACCTTGTGCAGCACCAGTTATAATAACTACCTTGTCTTTTAGTCTCATTCCTACTTTTCTCCTTTATTTTCATCAAAATGCAATCTATATATTCCACATAAATTTGAATTTATTATTTTTTATTACTGCTTCACAAGTCCCATCATGTGCTTCAATAATAGCCTTAACAACTGCTAAACCCAAACCATTACCTTTTAGTTTTTCGTCATTATTGTTTCTCGCACGATAAAAGGGTTCATAAATTCTTTGAATTTCTATATTTGCTACATCTATATGGCTTACATGGTTTTCTATTTCAAAATATATGCAATTACTTTTCTTTTCTAATTTAATATTTATTTCCGATTTTGCTACTGCATATTTTATTGCATTTGAAAGTAAATTATCTACAACTTGTCTTAATCTATGATAATCTCCTTTTAGCTCAACTGGTTTTACTTGATCAAAAACTATGTCCAGCTCTCTTTTCTCTGCACTATATCGATATGTCTCAATGCACTCACTAACTAGTTCTGCCATTTGAACTTTCTCATTCACAACTCTAAAGTGACCTGAGCTAATTTTGATTTGATTAATCATCTCATCTAATAAATTGCTTAACCTATCTGATTCATTAATTATTATATCTTTCATATCTTGTTCATTTTCTGGGTTTATTCCTAACTTCAACGCCTCTGTATAACCTCTTATAATCCCCACTGGCGTTTTTATTTCATGGGATACATTTGCAAAAAATTCTTTTTGATTTTTTATTTCTTGCTTCAATCTATCATTTGAGTCCTGCAAATCATCAATGGATCCCGCAAGCTTACAGGATATGCTATTTATAGTTTCCCCTAAATGATCAATCTCATCGTTCCCTCTTTTTTTGTATCTCATTGAAAATTTCAACTCTGAGATATTTTTTGCTATATCATTTATTTCTAGTATAGGCTTCACAAAATGACGTGATAAAAAATATGCTAATGAAATAGAAATTAATAACATAATAATTGATATTATTACAGAAAAGCTATTGGCAATCCGTGCATTTTCAACTAATTGTTTCATTGGCTGAGTAATGATTATCGTTTTACCTTGTCCTATTCTCGCTACTAATTTAACATCGTTGTTAACTTTTTCATCATATGTTAATACCCCATAAACATACAATTTCTCATTTAGATATGTTTTATGCTCAGATATATAATCAATTTGGGTTTTTGAGATCTGACTTGAAGCATTACTTTCTCCTATATCCGTTGAATATACTATATTATTCTTATCATCAATAATCGTCAGTCTATAACCCGTTTGTCTGCCTATATCTTGCAAGGCCTTATAATCATTACTATCTTTTAGTATCTCGTCTATTTGCTCATATGATTCAATAAAATGATTCTTTGTTTGATATACATAATACTTCTCTAAAAAAAATGAATTTCCAATTAATAATGCTGCCGTAAACAAGACTATTATCATCACAATAGAACCCATTAGTTTTGTACGAATTGAACTCATTCAGAATCACCTCTATAACAATAACCTATCCCTCTTACCGTTTGGATATTGCTACCCTTTTCTTTTAACTTTGCTCTTAAACTTTTGACATGCGTATCTAATGTTCTAGGGTCTTTATAGTAATCAAACCCCCATATTTCGTCTAATAAATGCTCTCTTTTAAGCGTTCTTCCCTTATTAACCATTAATAATTTTAATAATTTGTGCTCTTTTAAAGTCAGTTCGACTTCTTTATTATTAATTCTAATTTGCAATTCATTTTCTATCATTTTTATTGCATCATCCTTGATTACTTCTCTTTCATTGATGGTTTGTCTTCTTAGTATTGCTTTCACCCTGGTTATTAGTTGCTCTTTTGAAAATGGTTTAGAAATATATTCATCTGCACCATGATCTAAGCCATACACCTCATTTTCTATGTCGCCTAAAGCCGTAAGCATAATTATAGGGACTATTGAAATTTTTCGTATTTCACTACAGGTTTCCCATCCATTCATATTTGGCATCATTACATCTAAAATGACTAGTCCTATATCATTGTCATAGAATAACTCTATAGCCTCTTCACCATTTTTTGCTAAGATGACATCATACCCCTCACTTTGCAAAAACATTTTCACGAGATTTCGATAATTCAATTCATCCTCTGCATATAAGACTTTCATTTTTCAACAACTCCTTTATACTATCCCTTATATAAATTCTATGCTTGTCTCTTATAAAAAGCAATAAACAATATAGCTGTCTTTTGCATTATCTAAGACAGCTATATTGAAAGCAATCAATTTTTATTCAAATAATGTGTCTGATTCAATTTCTTGATTTGAAATCGGCTCAGAATATTTATATAATCCTTCAGGGTAAATATCTAAATCTCTCAACTCATAGAGTGCTTCTTTTTGTTCACTAGTTAGACTATCTTCAACTTCTGCAAGTCGAGATGCATACAAATATGACATTTGCCCTTCTAACTCACCATACCTCTCCATTTTTGCCATTATGACTGATTCGTCTACATTTTCACCTATCATAAATTTTCTTAATTCTTCAGATACATACTGTCTTATTTCTACAATCTCATTTAAATCTTCTTTTTGTAAATCAATTATTTCTTCTATAAGTATTTTTTGGCTGTCATTTAGGATATTTAAAAACATTTCTCCTTTATCCCCTGTTACTGATGTACTAATAAAATAATCTGGATTTCCCATTGCTGGATAATCTTTCATATAAAACCCTCCAAAGAATGTACCGTGTCTCTCAGGGCAAAAATATACATCTGCTTCGACCGATCCTGCATACCAACTGAATAATTCACTAGCGTACGTCATAGCTGCTACGTGTGTCATATGGTCCATTGAACGTTTATCAACTTTTGAACCTTCTCCTAATACTGGCCAAGTGCTTGAATCATTAAATACCAAGTTACTTAAATATGCCTTTTGTTCCTCGTCCAATGAATTAATTATATCGCCTAATACTTTTGCGCGATTATAGCTTAATTCTCCATCTATCACATATAATGCTTTCATTGAATCTATTACATTTATCTGACTTAGAACTTGTCCTTCACTTGGTATATTTCCTTCCATGTTATCTCTAAATGCTTTAATAATTGGTAGTCTGCTAAAAGCATATTCGTCATATAAATCATCTTGTTCTTCAGCTAATTCAACTAGCTGTGCAATCTGTTCATCGTTTAATATATGAAAAACATTTTCTGCAATTATTGATAAAAATGTTGTATTATGCCCTAGTCCATTTTCATCTACATCTCGCATATATTGAAAACCAAAGAAGTCTGCTACTTTTCCTGGCGGAAAAAATGTGTCTGCACCAAAATCTCCTGTTATGAAAGCCAATCCACTAAACGCAATTGTTTTCAACTGTGCATTATCAGATACAGCTTGCTCTATTGAGTATTTTTGACCAGTCCGATCTTCTCCATCTTGTGTTTTTTCTGGATTAGCGGATTCGTTTCTTAGTGGTCTTTCATCTTCATCTTGTGGAGGTTTATTATCCCCTTCATCTCTTGGCGGCCTATTATCACCTTCAGGTCTTGGAGGCTTGTTAGTCTCTTGATTATTTTTTGCTACTACTTCAACTGTTGTTTCATTATCAATTTCTTGTGCATAGCTATTCTTTTCATTTTGTGCTGCACATCCAAGTATAGTACTTAGTAATAACATCATTGTAACTAATAAAGTAATTCTTTTTTTAATATTAATCATTTTAATGCTCCTCTCTATTCCCTTATTTGCTAATAGTATGTGCTCTAAATGTGAAGTGTATGTGAAGCTACTATTATTTTTTTCGTAACTTATGTGACGTACATGTCATACACTCTACTCTATAATAAGTATATAAATAAAATATAAAGGAGATTAACCATGAGCGCATTTTTAGGTCCTATACATGACAAAATGTTTGCAAGAATAACATTTTTAGAAACAATAGAAAGATATATATACAACGAAGGTATGGCAAAATTTGGTGAATCAATTAATACAATTAGATTAGAATCTGAAGAATTATATGGTGGTTCTTCTCTTGGATATAGTATCGAAGAAGTAGTCGATACGGCTAACATTCACGGTTCTTTACAAGAACTTGTTACCAATGTTGAAAAAAGACATAATCATATCATCGCTAAACTTATTAGCGAAAAAGGAGATGATGGCAAGCAACTTCTACTAGATGTTTATAAAAAAATTGGTGGTTTATTATCTTCAAAAATAAAAACTGATAAACAAGAACTCAATGCTCCCATATTATATGATTTTTTGGACCAATATTTTTTAGATGGCATGCCTTGTAATAGCATTAGTGGGATTACAAAAAATAATGAAAAAGAGCTAACGTGGATTTTTGCAAATGCATTACATAAAGATAATTTTTTAGATACTGATGTATCTTTTTATTACGAACTTAGAAAGCAATTAGTAAATGCTTTACTAGGCAATATCACTCAAGACTTTGCATATACATATGCAATTGAAACTATTGATAATAACGAATTGTACCTTCAATCTATTATTAGATTGTAATTAAATATATTTATACGCATAGACGCCTAACTAAAGAATTAGTTAGGCGTTTTATATTTATTTTAATACTTAAAGAAGTAATTCTCTCTTTCCCATTTATGAACTTTTTGACCATAGTCTGCCCACTCTAAGTATTTTTCTTCACAAAACTTTTCATAAATATGTTTCCCTATTACATTTTGCATAAAAGGTTCTTCCTCCAAAGCTTCTAATGCTTCACGTAAGTTTAGAGGTAAGGTCTCTATATTATGGAAATCAATATCCTTTTGCTGCATATCATAAATGTTTCCATCTATGGGTTTTTCTATTTCCAGCTCTTCTTCTATTCCAGAATATCCCGCCTCTATCATTGATGCAAAAAGTAGATATGTATTAGCCGTAGCATCTGGATTTCGAAGCTCCATTCGTGTACCGTTTCCTCTGGACTTAGGTACTCTTATTAGTGTTGATCTATTTTCAAAAGACCAGCCAATATTAACTGGTGCTTCGTATCCTGCTTCTAATCTTTTATATGAATTAACTGTAGGGTTTGCAATAGCGGTTAATGAATTAGCATATTTTAAAATACCTGCCATATACTGTTTTGCAATACTGCTTAATCCATCTGTTGAATTTTCATCAAAAAATACATTTTCACCATCTTTATATATTGACTGGTGACAGTGCATAGCTGATCCATTTTCCCCTGACAATGGCTTAGGCATAAATGTAGCATATAGACCATGCTTTTTAGCAATTATTTTAACTACATATTTAAATAGTACAAAACGATCTGCTGTTGCAAGTGCCTCTCCAAATTGAAAGTCTATTTCATGTTGTGCTGGTGCTACTTCGTGATGTGCCGCCTCAATATGAAAGCCCATTATCTTTAAATTTCTAACAATATCTTTGATAACATGTTTCCCATTATCCACTGGTGCCACATCAAAATACCCTGCTCTATCATGGACATCGAATATTGGCATATTATTTTCGTCTGTATTAAATAGGAAAAACTCACCTTCTGCGCCTACTTTTACTTCATAATTTTCATTTTCGAGTTTTTTTAATGTCTTCTTTAAAATTGTTCTTGGGCATCCTTCAAATGGCACACCCTTATCTTTAAAAACATCACATATTATAATTGCTTCTTTATTATTCCATGGTAATACTTGAAAAGTCGTTTCATCTGGCATTAAATACATATCAGACTCTTCTATTCTAGAGTACCCATCTACTGAAGATCCATCAAACATTAATTCACAATCAAAAGCTTTCTCAAGCTCTTCTGGTGTTATTAACGTACTTTTTAAAATACCAAAAATATCAGTGAATTGTAGCTCAATAAACTCAATATTGTTAGCCTCTACAACTTCAAAAATCTTGTTCTTATTCATTTTTCTCTCCTTTTAATACTAACCATAACTATCTATTCTCTATCTTGGTTATAACTTTTAATTCAACAATAAATCCCTTTCGCCCCCCTTTAATATTAAGTTCTGGCGCCCATCGAGGTCCCCAGACTCTTATCGCAAGACTTAGCTATGCGCGTATATATATAAAGCACCCTAACTCTTATATAAGAGTTAGAGTGCTTTGTCGTCAAATTGATCTATTGAGTATTGCCATATGACCCTACTCAAGCCCCAGTTCTAAAAATATATTTTTCATCATCTCTTTCAATAAATTACTAAAGACATTTACTTCACATTTATTAAATTTTCTAACCTACACAATTGTATACATATATACAATTGAAGTCAATTAGTTTCTCTTTGTTCTTATTTTGACTACTCAAAAAACCACTATATTAAATAAATATTCTCTATAATAACGCGTCCTTATCCTTGCAATATTGACATTTACGGTATACTCAACTAATATGTTATTTAGCGATGAATAATAATAATGTATAGGGGAATTATTTATGAAAAAAAGAATGGGTATAATCATTTTTGCATGCATTTTTATAATGCAAACTGTGGGGGCGGTAAATGCGACTGTGATTAGCGAACACATTGTACAATGGGATATTAAAAACCTTGTTACAAATGGGTGGATAGGTCAATATTCGGATATTGCTATCGCGCCCAACGGACAAACTGGTGTTGTTTATTATGACGGAAAAGAATCTTCATTGAAATACGGCATTATAAACGACAAAGGATTGCTTAATAATGTAACAACTATTGACAATACAGGTGATGTTGGAAAATATTGTGCTTTAGTATATGATAACAAAAACAACCCTCACGTTAGTTACCATGATTCAACTAATGGAGACTTAAAATATGCAATAAAATTGGATTTAGAATCCATATGGACTACAAGTACAATAGATTCAAATCTCACAACTGGTCGATATACTGATATTACGATTGGCTTAAATAATCAGCCATATATTAGTTATTACAACTATACGCAAAGAGATTTAATGTTTGCATATAAATATAATGACCAATGGGAAACAATTTTAGTAGATGATAAACAGTTTACAGGAAAATACACTTCTATTGCTACTGATATGGATGGAAATATAGGCATTAGCTATCATAACAGTTCTAAAGGCACATTACTATATGCTTTCTGTCAATTAAGCAGCATGAAATGGACACTTGAAGAACTTGATTCACAAAAGGTTGGAAAATTTAGTTCACTCCAATTTAACTCAGATTCAAATGCTTGTATAAGCTATTATGATGAAACTAATAAACGACTAAAATTCGCTTATCAAGATAAGACCCAAAAATGGAAAACTGAATTTGTTAATCAAAACAATTGGGCTGGTGGCTATACTTCTTTAGAATTAATCAATGATCAACCTTATATTAGCTATTATAGTAGTCATCGAAAAGATTTATATTATACCTATAAAAATACAGCAAAGGAATGGACAACTAGAATTGTTGATGCTTCAGGAAGAGTTGGCAAAGCTTCAACTATTGCGTATAATAACCACGATGAATTGTTGTATATATCATATTATGATGAAACAAATACAAATCTCAAACTTGTAAGAGGAAGTTTTGCCCTTGATAATATTTATACGGAACCTAAAATAAGTCATATTACGCCTATACTTAAACCAACAGAAGTTAATGACTCTGAGTTAGTAAAAACGGTCTTGAGTGGATACAAAAAGAAAAAAGCATTAGAAAAAAGATATGCTTTAGAATTATATGTTGATTCAAAAGAATACAAAATCCAAGCACTAACTGGTGAATTACTATATGCACCCTATACGATAGATTCTGTAGTAATGGTTCCACTGCAAAATATAGTTGTTTTTTTTGATTCAAAGATGTACTGGGATGGACAAAACGGTGATATCACCATAATCTATAACCAGAGTGAAACGACTATAAAACTTACAGATGTAACACCTTATACTACTATAAAACCAGAGATCAAAAATGGAATAGTTATGGTTCCATCAACATTTGTAGAAAAATGCTTTAACACTACATCTACTTATTATCCTTTTAATAAAGCTCTAGTATTTAAAATATAAAAAGAAAGGATGTCATTTTTTCAAATGACATCCTTTCTAAATATGCATCTTATGCTTTTCTTCTAAACCTAATAATTTAATCTTGATGTCTAAACCAAATGCATATCCAGTTAAATTCCCATTAGAACCAATGACTCTATGACAAGGTATAATAAGTGGTATTGGATTTTTCCCATTTGCCATTCCCACAGCCCTTGATCCATTTGTTTTTCCAACTCTAATTGCAATATCTTTATAACTCACGGTTTCTCCATATGGAATATTCACCAATTCTTTCCAAACGTGCTTTTGAAAGGATGTCCCCTTAAGATTTAATTTAATATCAAACGTTTTTAATTGACCATTAATATATGCTTTTATTTGGGCGATTTCTTCATCAAAGAAGTTATTATTCTCTACCCAATCATCTTCTATTTTTAATTCTCTATTACTGTCATCTACTGCTAAATGTAACTGACTAATGCCACATGCCGACCCTACAATAATCATTTGGCATATCTCTGTATCAAACTTTCTATAATACATCATTTCAACTCCTTTTCATGTGCATAATTCCAAAGGCATAGAGCCGCATAAGCTCTATATGGACGCCATTTATTACTCATTTTGCTAATTTCCTTTTGTGATGGTTTTTCATCATCAGTTGTGAGTGCTTTTATAATACCTAAATCCGATGCAGGAAAGCTATCAATCATTCCAAGGCCTCTCATGGCTACATAATTGACAGTCCAATCTCCAATCCCTTTTATTTGAGAAAAATCTTTACTGAAATTCTCAAATGATTGATTTTTACTTAGGCTAAACAATTCATCATTTAGTGCATTTACGACACTTTCTATAGTGGCTTGTCTTGTTTTAGTAATCCCTAGTCCATCAAGTTCTATAGATAAAAATTCCTTTTGATTTGGAAAGAAAAAATCTAATCCTTCTGGAAAATACCCTTCCATTTTATGATTTGCTTTCTCCGCAATTCTACCAGCTAATGTGGTTGCTGCCTTTACTGATATTTGTTGTCCAAGTATTGCACGTACCATAAACTCAAAGGAATTAAATGCAATAGGTAAACGTGGTACATGCCCCTCTATCATTCCTTTTGAAAGAATATCATCATCTATAAATGTATTATTAATAGCTTCAAATTCTCCATCTAGATCAAACATTTTTCTTACTTTGTTATATATTGCCATATAACATCTCACATCATCACTAAATATTTCTAAAATCAACATCGATTTGCTACTGTTATTTGTCACTTTAAAATAGCCTTTTGTATCATTTATTCTAAATGTACGACTATAACTATCATCTGTAACTATTTCTATACCTTTTATTGCTCGATATTTCATAAAACTTAATAGGCTATCAAAATCAAAAGGCTTTGAATACCCAATATTTATTTCCATACTCTGAGACTTATCTTTCTTGATCCCGCTATTTTTCCTCAAATCAGTTGGCGATATGCCAAACATATTTTTAAAAACATCATTGAATTGTCTCACTGAAGCAAATCCAGACGCAAAAGCAATGTCTGTTATTTTCATATCTGAATTTAGTAATAGTTTTTTTGCAAAAATACCTTTATGATACTTTGCAATTTTTATTGGTGGTATCCCTAGATTTTCTACAAAAAGTTTTCTTAAATGTCTATCAGAAATATAGAGTTCATTTGATAAATCTTTCAACGTATGGTTATTTAAATACCCATCATAGATAAGCTCTAAAGCTTTATTAACCACTAAAGTCCCATCAACATTGCCATTATAATACTCAATATTTATGTCTGGCCTACATCTTAGACAAGGCCTAAACCCATCTTCCATTGCATCAAACATATCATTAAAATATTTCACATTTTTTTCTTTTGCAACTGGTGAAGGACAAGAAGGTCTACAAAAAATATTTGTTGTTTTAACACCAAAGAAAAATTTGCCATCAAATTTTTTGTCTTTATTAATTCTTGCCATTTGATACATATGATTACTCATTTAAGATTCTCCTTTATTATTTGTATCTTCATTATATAGAATATTCACATGTATAGATAGCGGTTTTCGGATATTGCATATTCTCTGTCAAATCTTCAATGCTGAAGTGAAAAAAATATCATTCAAGTGTCTTGTTTTATCCTTCTAGTCCTAGATTTGACTTATCTACTTAAAATATGATATATTATTGAACAACGTTCAAATCATTGTTCAATAATATGTTTTAAAGGAGTAATTAAATGACAAAACCCACACATATTAAATCTAAAATAATAAATTCTACAATTAAGCTCATTTTGAGTAGCAATGGCAACACGAATAGTATTACTATGAGAGATATTGCTAAGGAAGCAAACGTTGGAACGGGTCTAATAAATTATCACTTCCAAACTAAAGCAAACTTAATCGAAATTAGCATTCAAACATTTATCTTAAAAATAATAACAGATTATCATCCAAATATTGATAGTGCCTTTTCAGGGAAGGAAAACTTGCGCATATCAGCAAAAGAGGTCATGGATTTTTTAATGTCTTATCCGTCAATATCAACAATTTCAATAATTGGTGATTATACTAATCCAAAATCTAATGATAATACTATGAATACAGTAAATGGATTTTATAATATATATAATGAAAAAGAAGCAAATTATCAGAATAGCAAAGCTCTACTATTTGGATTAACTTCAATTATCCAAAGTATATTTTTAAAAAGAGAAATCAGCTTAGAATGTTTAGGTTTTGATGTTAATAACAAGTTAGAAAGAGATCAATTACTCGATATATATATCGATCAAATGTTTTAGGAGGCATTATGAAAATATTAATAATAAATGGCGGATTCCGTAAACGTAATACTTGGCAACTTGTAGAGGTAGCAAAACAACATCTTAAATCAAATGATAGTCATATAACGTTTGAAACAATTCAAATAAAAGATTTGGAGATACCCTTTTGCGTTGGCTGCAGTTTGTGTTTTAGAAATGGTCATTCTGAATGCCCACATAATGATACTATGCAACCATTAATAGATAAAATCTTAGAAAGTGATGGTGTTATTTTTGCTGCACCTACTTTTAACCTTGACATGCCTGCTCTTACTAAAAATGTTTTAGATCATCTATGTTTTGCACTTCATCGCCCAATATTCGTTGGAAAAAAAGCTCTAATAATTTCTACAACAGGTGGTATTGGTGCAAAACAATCAACGAAAAAATTAGAAGGTACTTTATTAGGTATGGGATTTATCAAATGCTATAAAATTGCTATTACTGCATACAGTTGGAATGACTATCAACCTAGTTCAAAAGAAATAGACCAAACAATAAATACAACTTCGCTATTTTATAATGATATTTTCAACTCTATCATACACACCCCTAAAATTCCTCAAATACTAATGTTTAACCTATTTAAAGGTATGTGCGCAAATCCACAAATACCAAATCAGTACAAAACATTAGATCATACTTATTGGTCAAATAAAGTATTTGAGAATAAGGTTTATTTTCCAGAGATGCCTGTTCCTTTACATAAACATATCATCGGTCAATTTTTTTACTTGATTGGTCGTAGGTTTTCAAAAAAAACAATTATAACTTTTAAACAATACTAATATTGCGAAATCTATGCATAAAGAATAGGGATACCATCGAGGGTTCCCTATCTTTGTAGCTAGCCACTATTTGCAACTCTAAATACGAGCGCAATTGATTCATTTGCACTTTATCAAAAAAGTCATAACACATAAAATGTTATGACTTTTTTAGTTTGTTTTCTTATTTATTTGAGCCATCATCTAAAAAATCAAATAGGCCATTAATCGCACCAAATGCCACACCTGCTACTGGCCATATAATCCAAGATATATGCCAATCCATTGTCCAAAAACTCCAGCCCAGATATATAGCAACCATCAGCGGCCAATATATGCCTGCAAATTTTTCTACTTTTTTTCTGCTTCTCTTACTATTTGGAGAAAATTCTCCTTCACCTATAATACAATTATAAGCACCATTTTCAATAACTGCAGGTATTAGAATATATAGTCCCATACCCGCAATAGTTATAAGTACCGCTACTGACATTATTGCAATCATTTCTGAGTAAGACAATATACTTAGTATTATTAATGGTAACGCACTAACAATTATTAATCCTAAACCGAATGACAATCTCCCAACATAAAATCGTCTATAGTTTTTTGCCTTTTCCTTAAATATATTTAATACACCATATGTTAGCTCAAAATTTTCAACTTCAAATTTTTCTACATCTACATTGTATTGTATACTTCTTATAAAAAAGCTTACACCATAAGCTACTGTCACTAATAATAATGCTATTCCTGATGCTATAGCCATTTGTTCAGAGATAAATAGCCTTTCTCCTTTTGATAGAGATAATAAAATAAATAATGGTACTACCGATAACATACATAGTAAAACACCTCTAGATATTAGATTGGCTCCAAATACTTTGTTTTCCACATATGATTGCGCTTCCTCTAAAGAAATTTTTGTAACACCTGGTTCCACATCTTCTCTAGCTCCTTCAAGCTCTTCAATCTCGTCTTTAATAAGATAGTCCATAGAAACACCAAATAATTCTCCCATTAATATAATCTTATTTAAATCAGGAATACTGTTTCCACTCTCCCATTTTGATACAGATTGTCGCGATACATTTAGTTTTTCAGCTAACTCTTCTTGTGACCAAGTATATTGTTTTCTTAATTTGATTATTTTATCTGCTAATATCATACCACTCATCCTTTCGTCTTTTGATGGTTTAAGTGTAGCAATTCTATTAGTTGCATACTATCAATTAGACCGTATAATTTGTCAACTAGCAGTTGCATTGTTCTAAAAGCATTGATATCCCACGTTTCTTCAGTTGTCTTTTGTCTAATTACTTTCAACATTTTCTTATATATTCATTATACATGTTATTATCTGTATAGAAAAGTTCTCTAAAAAAAAGAACCTTTTCAGGTTCTTTTTATCCATTATTTACTAATTACACTGATTACATTATATAGCATCATAGCTACTTCTGCCCTAGTTGCTGTATCCGCTGGATTTATCTTTTCATTATAGCCATGAATTATGTCTCTACTAACAAGATACTCTGCCCCAGTAAAAGCATACTCAGAAATTGTTTCAATATCTTTGAATGATGAAATAGCAATTTCTTTATCTTCTATTATGATTTCTGTTTCTATTATCACTTTGTGCAGTATATACATCATCTCTTCTCTAGTAATTGCTTTATATGGCTCAAATTCATCTACATATATGTCTGGCAATATATTATTACCTTTTGCTATTCGAACACTTTCAGCAAACCACTCTTCTGGCTTAACGTCATTGTAATTTAATAAATTTTCCGATGTTAATTCGAAATATCTAACTAGTAATGTTACGAATTCGGCTCTTACTATTGTTTTATTCGGTGAAAATGTTGTTTCACTTGTTCCATTTGTAATCTCTCTTGCTGCAATAAATGTTACAGCATTGTAGAACCAATCAGATACTTTTGTATCGTCAAAACTAATATGGTTATATCCAATTAGATACTTACTAAAATGATTTGTTTCAAAATCTACATTGCCTGTATCTGGATTATATCTGCCTTTGACTTTTTCTAGTTCTCCGTTATCATTTAAGAAATAAACTACAATGGCATTTGTTTGCTGATTTTCTTTTAGTGTATACGGAATAGATACTTTTACTTTTCCACCATGAAAATCAGATACTTGCTCATTTCCTTTTTTAACAGTAAAATCAAAAACAGGTATATCCATATTTGCCAATTTTTCTAGAATTTCTTCAGGTAAGGATTCTTTATCTACTGTTTCAACAGATATGCTTACATCACCACTTGCTCCAGATTGGTTAATAGTTTCAAGTGTTTTGCTATCAAATGCAAGACTTATCATGTCATGCTCTATCTTCATTGTAGCATCTGTATCATTAACAATATTATTAAAAGACGTCCTAGGAATAGCAACTTCTATGTTATTGGTCTTACTTGTTGAAGCTATATCAATTTTTATTATAGCTTGTTCTCCACTTTCTTCTGTCGAAGTAGCCACTTTTACCAATGCCTCTATTGTATTTTTTTCTATATTTGCAACTTGTTTATCACCTTTTATAACGATGTCTACTTTTGCTGTTATTTCTGTTGGTCCATCTTCATTTTGATTAGTATCTACTTTCACTTGTTCTGATGAAGAGCTTGTCCGCCTACTTGAAGATGTACTTGTATTTGACGTCCATTTTGCATAAAATGCTTTTGCTCCTGTTTCACCACTTGCTATAGTAGTAATTGCGCTACCTACTAACTCACTATTGTCATACCAACCACTAAATGAATAGCCAGTTTTTGTCGCATCTTTAATGTTTATCTCAGCACTTTTAATCGTATAAATGGCAGGATTTGAAACATTATTGATTCCACCATCTAGATTATATGTAATGCTATATTCAACTGGTGTCCACTTTGCATAATATGCTTCATTCCATGTGCTTCCTGATGCAATGGTTGTTATAGCACTACCTGTCAATTCACTATTGTCATACCAACCACCAAATGTATAGCCTGTCTTAGTTGCGTCTTCAAGGCTTATCTCCGCACTTTCAATCGTATAATTCGCTGGGTTTGATACATCATTGCTTCCACCATCTAAATTATATGTGATTGTATACTCAGTTGGTGTCCACTTTGCATAATATCCTTTGTTTCCAGTGCTTCCTGTTTCAATTGTTGTTATGGCACTACCTGTCATCTCGCTATTGTCATACCAACCACCAAATGTATATGCTGTTTTAGTTGCATCTTCCAAACTTATCTCAGCACTTTCAATCGTATAATTCGCTGGGTTTGATACATCGTTGGCTCCACCATCTAGATTGTATATAATTGTATATTCAATTGGTGTCCACTTAGAAAAATATGTCTTATCAGCAAGTATATTTGCACTGAAGTCTACTACATTTGTACACCCAAGCTCTGTATACCATCCTCCAAATGTATATCCTGTTTCAGTCAATGCCCCAGGACTCGTAGCTAAACCATTTTCTACAATCGCTTGAGGCGTTGGAGTTATGCCTTTATTATCACTATTAAATGTGACTGTATACGTAGGTGGAACTGCGTATACTGCATCGGCAACTGGGTCCGGGCTACCAAACACACCACTGATTTTAGTTTCAATATTTAAATTACTATATATAATACCATCGCTTAAGCTTGGTGTTGAATCAAAAGGCGCATCTTGGCTTAAGAACACTTTTGTTTCTGTTCCTGAAATTGTTAGTGCCCCATGCGAAGTACCCGAAGGACCAGATCCTATGTCTACGACACTATTACTTGAATCACCCTTTGCATATACTTCTGCTCCATTTGATATGACTACGGTTCCACCATTTCCGTTTTCACCGCCACCGATTCCTGCACCTTTGCTAGTACTAGTGGCTACTACATTTCCGCCAGATATTACAATATTTCCGCCATCTCCAGAACTACCGCCACCGATTCCTGCTCCGCTATAATTTCCTCCTGTTGCTCTAACAGTTCCACCTGTAATAGTAATATTTTCACCCGATCCGCCAGATCCGCCACCAATTCCTGCGGCATTTTGTCCGGCATTTGCTATTACTGTTCCGCCAGATATGGTGATATTTCCGCTATCACCAGAACTACCGCCACCAACACCTGCTCCTGTCGCCGCACTATCTGCTGTTACTGTTCCGCCGGAAATATTTATTGTTCCACCGTGACCATTATAGCCCCCTCCGATTCCTGCTGCATAATGATGTCCATGCGCTTCAATTGCACCGCCAGATATATTTATAGTTCCGCCATCGCCACCACTTCCGCCACCAATTCCTGTACCGCAGTAGCTTCCGTATGCGGCTATCTCACCGCTTAGTATATTAATCGTTCCTGCATCACTATTATATCCACTACCAATTCCTGCGGCATAATCCCCTCCACCTACATTAATTGCACCTGTGGAGGCATGCTCTGAAATAGTAACTTCAGTCCCCACTTCAACTTTAATCCCAGGCTCATTTAACCCAGATCTTAGATAGTTTTCTCCCTTAATAATCAAATGATTTCCTGTTCCTGTAAATGCTAATGCACATTCTTCATTTGAACTATTATATTTATAGTATATACGTATTCCATCTAGGTTAATATTTGCGCCTGCAATTGTACAATCAATCTCTACGCTATTTTCGCCCGTAAAGGTAATCGGTTGTACCGTAGAGACTGTAATCACAGCATCCTCATCAATAGCTGCAATATCAAATGGATTTGTCGCTAAACTATTGTTTGTATAATATGCATCATCAATTGTTACATCATCAGGCACTGGATTTACAGTTATATTAAATGTTTGGCCCGTTAATTCATTTGGAACACCATCTGTCACTTTAAATATAAAGCTATCTGATATTGTGTTACTACTATCATGAACATATTGTATCTTATTATCTATCAAATTCTGATGTGTAAAGCTGGATATTGATACCCCTATGTTATCAGTATTCTCCAATTGACCATACTCAGCAGGCGTAGTTACTGTATATGTCAATGTCGTATCATCTGTATCTTCATCAGTTGCTAACAATTTTGATGTTGGAATTGTTGCTGTTGCCCCTTCATCTAATGTCAAACCAGTATTATTTACTATCGATGGCACAACATCATCAACTGAAGAAACAGATACAATTCGTGCGCCACTTGCACTTGCAGCGTTTTTGTCTGTTGCAATAAAAGTCACAGTTCTATTTGAAGTTCCTGGACTGTCAGAAGTCGTCCTATACCTAACGGATTGTAGAACCTCTTGAATGCTTGCATTCGAAGCATCAGAATCAAATGTTATTGTAAGCTTCGTCCCACCAGTCACTACCCCTCCACTGGCGCTTAAATCTCCTATGTCTGTACCACCGACCAATATATTTGTCCCACTAATTGTAACAATTGTAGGATCTCCATCTGTATCACTGATGCTAATTTCATCTCCACTTTCTGCATTTGAGGTAATCTGTACTTCTAGTTTCCCACCATTCCAGTCAGCATCTCCATCTGCATCACTAATAGTTCCTTCTGCATCGATTTGCACCGCTGACTGATTTTCTGTATATGACAATGCAGAATTTGTAACTGTCAAAACAGGCTCTGTATTTTTAATGACTGTAGTGAAATTAAAATCATCAAGCATTATATAAGAGCAGTATTCCGCATTGTACGCTATAACCTCAAATTCTAATTCATCTATCTCATAAGAACTATAGCTACTTAAATCAACAAAAGTATAGTAATTATTAGTGGCGTCCGTATTAATATCACTATATAATAAAATATATTCAAATTCTTGATTACCTTCTAGCTTCCCTCTAATTGCAATGTTATTCTGGCTTACAATTAACCTTTCATTATTCAAAGGTATCAAGTATATACTATTTACATTAAAATAATTTGTTCTCATCTTAAATGACCCCACAACTGTTGCTTCTGACATTGGTGAGTTAATATTCTCAACATACCACCTATCATCATACCCCCACTGGTCAGGCTCAACTAAATTATTTTCTATATGCAAATAATTTCCTGTGATATCAAAGGTCTCCCCTCCAGCAGAAAATATTTTACTATTATCTGCTTCATCATTAAATTTTTCTATATTAGAAGCATATACATTTAACATCCCTAGCCCTAATAAAAACACAAATACCATTAAGAAACACATTATTTTCTTTTGAATTTTTATTCTAATATTATTCATTCTATTTCCCCCATTATTATTATATATTAGTATCAACATATGCCAATCTCTTGCTTCTCTTTTTCTATTTTATCGTTTGCAAAAGTATATCACATTTTCTATTTACTTAATATTATAATTCAATGTTTTAAAGACTTTTGAATATAAATAAATATAAACAAAAAAAGAACTATTAACACATATGAAGTTAGCATTAATTGTTCTTTTTATATTTTTAATTATTTTTTTATGATGGTTCTTACTCTTCTATTTTCTTCTTTTTCTTTTTTCTAAAATATTGTCGCTTTGATTTATTCTTGTCATTATTATTTTTTTCATCTTTATTCTTTTCAATATGACTCTTCTTTGAAAAGTTAGATTCATTATTATTATTATTACGTTTTGGCGTGGCTTTCTTTTTGTCTGTCGTTCTTTTATTTGTAGTTTGTCTCTTATTTCTTGATGTTTTTTGAGTTGATGATTTTGAAGGCAATGGTACTTCTACTAAAGGATATGGGTGTTCTTCAATAACCGGTAACTCTTTACCAATCAATTTTTTTATGTCTTTTAGCAAATCTTTCTCTTCTTGATCACAAAATGAAATAGCCTTTCCACCAAGGCCAGCTCTCCCTGTACGTCCAATTCTATGAACATAAGTTTCTGGAACTTCAGGTAAATCAAAATTTATAACATGTGATAACTCATTTATGTCGATGCCTCTTGCTGCAATATCAGTTGCTATCAATATTCTTATCTTTCTATCTTTGAAACTTTTCAAGGCTCTTTGTCTTGCATTTTGAGACTTGTTCCCATGGATAGCTTGTGCTTCAATGCCTGCTTTTTCTAAGACCTTAACTATTTTATCAGCCCCGTGCTTTGTTCTTGAAAACACAAGTAATGAATCCATTGATATTTCTTTTAACAAGTGTTGCAGCAACTTTACTTTGTTCTTTTTATTAACATAGTATACTTCTTGCTCAATAATATCTACAGTTGATGCAACTGGCGTCACTTCGACTTTCTTAGGGTCAGTTAACAAGCTATCAGCTAACTTTGCAATTTCGTTTGGCATTGTTGCAGAGAAAAACATAGTTTGTCTCTCATTTGGTATAAATTTTATTATCTTTTTTACATCTTGTAACATCCCCATATCTAACATTTGATCCGCTTCATCTAGTACAAAATATTGGGTTTCACTTAATTTAATGAATTTTTGATTGATTAAATCTAACAATCTACCGGGCGTCGCAACTAAAATATCTACACCTATTCCTAGTTGTTTTGTCTGTGGGTTTTGAGATACCCCTCCATAAATCACTAATGTTTTTAAATCAAGATTTTGACCATATGTTTTAAAACTATCCCCAATCTGAATAGCAAGTTCTCTTGTTGGTGCTAAAATCAATGCTTGTATTTTTCTTTTGCCTTTTGTCTTTTGCTTTCTTGGTGATAACCCTTGCAGTATTGGTATAGCAAAAGCAGCTGTTTTTCCTGTACCCGTTTGTGCGCAGCCTAACAAATCTCGCCCTCTTAATAGTGACGGTATTGACATAGCTTGTATGGGTGTTGCTTCTTTATAATCTTCTGTTCTTAAAGCCTTTTGAATTGGCTCAATTATTTTTAAATCTTCAAATAACAATTGTTTCTCCTCTGTATCACAACTTTGTTGTAATAGTATCTATAATTATATTTATACAAATTTTACTACGTTTCTTATTTTACAATACTTATAATTAATAACGACTTGTTCTTTATTATGCAGCATATCATCTCACATAGCATATGCTATTGTATTCGATTCTCACTAAAAAAGATACCTAATTCTTTCATATGTCATAGGTATCTTACATTTCACGATATGTCTATACGCTAAATCATTATTTTAAACAACTACATCAATTCTATTTCTACCTCATTGTAACCATTTGCAGCTAAAAATGAAATCAAAAAATGACGAATTCGATTATCTGCTTCTTCTAAAAATCCTTGACTTACTTTTTCATCTTCTAATTTGCTTTTTTCTAGATTAATTTCATCAAAAATAATCTGAGACGGATAATCTGAAAATATATTTCCTTTAATATCTTCTACTTTCACCGAATCAGTTTCTACTACATTGTCTAGGATTTTAGATTTTGGTATTTTAACAATCGTTTTTTCAGATATCTTATCATAACTTATTTGAATCTCGGATAGATTTGTTCCAGCCTTTAAATATCCTGAGTACTGGATTAGCTTTATTGCTTCTGCGTAATTTATATCTGTAATTCCTAGTAATGACAAACTTTTTTCTGTTCGGCTCACAATTACATTGCTATACTCGTACTTTAGTGTAGCCCATTCTGATAGTTCAACTAGTTTCTCTTGCATTAATGCAGTTTCTGCAGAAATGTTAGTCTGGCTTTCAAATATGCCTTTATTACTAATAGCCAGTGCGCCTACAAGAACAACGATAATCAATACCAATATTAATGTAATCTTTACTTTAAGCATTTTCATCAAAAATCTCTCCTTAACAATCTATCATTTCAATTTAATATTTATGATTCTTCATAACATCATTATGCAAACATTAATAGACTTAGAGCCATTACTCCCATACCTGAAATTAAACCTGCAATGGCTATATGATGTTCACCATACTTCTCTGCAGTTGGTAGTAATTCATCTAGGGATATATATACCATAATTCCTGCAACAGATGCAAATACAATTCCAAACATTGCATCGCTTATAAACGTTCTTAGTAAGAAAAATCCTATAAGTGCACCTACAGGCTCTGACAAACCAGATAAAAAAGAATATAAAAATGCTTTTTTTCTATCTCCAGTTGCATAATAAATTGGAACTGAAACAGCTATACCTTCTGGAATATTATGAATTGCAATCGCAACTGCAATACTAACACCCATAGCTGGGTCATGCAATGCGCCAGTAAATGTTGCTAGTCCTTCTGGAAAATTATGTATAGCAATGGCTAAAGCTGAAAACATTCCCATTCTAAGCAATGCTTTGTCATTATTATCTGTTCTATTCATTTCATTTACATCTCGTATCTCATGTGGATTGCTCGCATCAGGAACTAACTTATCAATTATACCTATAACTGCAATACCAACAAAAAAAGCAACTGTTGTTACCCAGTATCCCTTTGTACTCCCGTAGACTACTGAAAGTGAATCTCTCGCTTTGACAAAAATTTCAATCATCGATACATATATCATTACACCTGCAGAAAACCCTAATGCGCCAGATAAAAATTTATGGCTTGTCTGTTTAGTGAAAAAAGCTAATGCACTTCCAATACCTGTTGATAGTCCTGCAAATAAAGTTAGAGAAAAAGCAAATATTATTGTGTTCGTTGAAAACTCCATAATTCCCCTCCTGCCTCACTTATTAGTAAATCTATTCATTTAACCTAATTATTTCCCGAATTAATTTTTATATTACCTTTTTATTATACATTATTACCAAATAAAAGTTAACAAAGATGCCACTGCATATATACAATTTCTTTTAGGCGAATTCGTTGTTTCATTTGTCCATACAATTACTCCAATAACAAAGTAAAAAAGCTTATATCCAACTTTAGTATACACCATTTCGCACTATTAAAAATCATTATCTTTTATGTCTCCACTCCTACTATTTAAGCAATGAGAAAAGGCCACATAAGTGTTAAATACACTCATATGGCCTTCTCAAGATATGATTTAATGTATAGCTATTTTATTGCATAAGTTTTATCATATTCCAAATCATTTGTACAACTTCTGCTCGTGTTGATGTTGCCGTTGGTGTAAATTGTGTTTCACTAACACCATTGATGATATCTCTACTGATTAGGTAATCACTACCTTCTACTGCGTAGCTTGATACATCTTTACTATCTTCGAAGTCTGCTAATCGGTCTCCATTATCAGGAAGGGCAAATATTTTTTGGTCTGCCTCTAGAGACTTGTAAAGAATGTACATCATTTCTTCTCTAACGATTGCTTTATTTGGTTCACACGCTGTGCCATACATTTCTGGCAAGATATTCTTTGCTTTGGCGATTCTTATATAATCGTAATACCAATCACCTTCCATAACGTCCACATAATTTGACCCATCTAATGATTCGAACTCAAAATATCTAATAACAATTGTTATAAACTCTGCACGTGTTATCATACCATCAGGATTAAATATGTCATTCCCTATTCCTTTGACAATTTCTCTTGCTGCAATACCTGTAATGGCTTCTTGATACCATACACCCTCTTCAACATCTGTAAAATCAATCAAATTGTAACCTATTATATATTTACTAAAATGGTCTGTCACAAAATCAATATTACCTGTTTCTTTATTATAAACCCCTTGCATCTGCTCTAATCCACCTTGCTCATTAACATAATAGATAACAAGTGCACTTTGGTCTTGTCCCTCTTTAGGTGTATACGGCATTGATACTTTAACACTTCCTTCACCAAAACTTGATGTTGTTGCTTCACCTTTTGATACTGTAAAATCAAATACTGGCGCATCACTATCAGCTAACATTTTCTGAGCTTCAGGTGACAACGTACTTGGGTCTACTTTTTCAACAGAAATAGTGACATCTCCTTTAGATTCTGCGCCATTAATAGCATCAACTGCTTTACTATCAAACTCTAGCTTGATCATATCATGGTTTATTTTGACATTGGCATCTGTATTTTTGGCGATATTATTGAATGCTTCCTGAGGTACTAACACTTCTAACCCATTTATCTTCTGATTTAATTCACCTTCATTGCCTTCATCACCTGTTGTTCCCGAATCACTTTCATCCGAATTACTTTCAAAACTAATCTCAATGGAAGCCTTTTCGCCATTAGCCTCTGCTTCTGCTGCTTTTTTGATACCTGCCTCAACGCTTGTTACATCAACAAATGCTTTATTTGTTCCACCGTCACTAGAAATCGTTGGTTTTACAGGTACACTCTTTGGTGCTGGTTCTGCGCCATCTCCTTCAGTGTTTGAGTTGCTATCAGTTGTACTTCTACTCGTAGTACCTTTATTTGATGAACCTGAATTATTACTCGTATTGTTATTTCCTGTACTTGAAGCTTCTGTAGTCACAGTTAGTATCTCACTTATTAGAGAAGCATTGTTTGTTGTTGTTTCCTTAACACGTTGGTATATATCATAGGTCGTATTTTCTGTTAAGCCGGTAAAGTTACCACTACCACCCCATGAATCTTCCTCTAATGCCTCTCCACTAATAACTAATTGGTACTCATATCCGTCAACTTCATCTATAGTGATGTTCGTTTTTGTTTTTACATTAAGTACTGGTTTAATGCCTTTTACCTCTGATGCACTACCCTTTGTTACAGTTTCTTGTGCTGTTGCCAAAATAGTGCCTTCTCTGTCCGTTGATGCAATCTGAACTTTTATTGTCTTTTCAATATCATCTGCTGTTAATGTATATGAACTGCTTGTTTCATCAACAATTTCTACATCATTTCTGTACCATTTGTATGTAAAGCTATTTGTATCACTGTTTTCTGTATTTATAACAGCCGTTAGCTCCTCACCATAAGCATTGGTTCCTGTTATATCAGCTATTCCGATAAACTCAGCTTTTGCTACCCCATTTGTGATGATATAAAAATTATTGTCATTGGCATGTTTTTTATACATAGTTGTATAATAATTACCATCTACAAAGATGCGTAAACCCTCTGTAGGTATCACATCCGTATATGAAATGACGTCTGTGTCCATAAAATTATCATTTTGAATTTTAACGCTACCACCTATCACATTTAAATTTAATGGACCACCTGATCCTACACCTGTTTCAAACACAATTAGTCCACTTTTAATATCGGTCACTCCGACTTCAATATAATTTACATATAACGATCCCATTGGTTCTGATTCTATTTCTATCTGAGCTGGACCTTCTAAGTAAATACTTGCATCTGGACCATCATCTTTAATTACATTATCACTTATTAACAAAAGCTTCACTGCTGTACCGAAACCTATATTCATAGTACTTTCCATTATATTCGTATTATGAATGTTAACATTATCCAAAATAATTGTTACATCTGGAATTAACGGTCCTACGTTAATGGTCATGTTATCTACTCTACTGCCATCTCCTTTGATGACATAAGTACCTGGTGCAACAATATCCACTGGTTGATTATCAGTCGCTATGTACACAATCGCCTCAACTGCTGTTGTTTTTGCACTTGTACATTCACTAGATCTATCATCACTCTTTATTTTTACAGAAATCGTTTTTCCATAATCTATACTTTTTACTATATAAGTTGAGTCAATAGCACCCTCAATCAAACTACCGTCACAATACCACTGATATGTAAAAATATCAGATGTACTATTGTGTCCTGTTATAGATGTGGTTAGTATATCCCCCACTGTTGGTGTTGTATTGTCGATAGATACCGTTCCTGTTAAATCCTCTGTTGCAGCTGTTGTAACCGCCATACTTTCACTTACATCAGATGCTTCGTGTGTTTCCGTTTGTTTTGCTCGCTGTACTACTGTGTATTCTGTGCTCCATTTCAATCCTTCAAAAAGAGTTGCGTCTTGCCAATTTTGTCCATTATCTACTGAATATTCATATCCATTTACTGGTGATAGTGAAATCCGATAATGGTCTGTATTTACTACGACGATATTATCTACAGGGTCACTATAATCTGCTCTAACAACACTACTTGTTTCTGCACTAGTGAGTGATTCTCTCTCAACATCACTTGTGATGACTACTTTAATTGTCTTTCCTATATCCTCTTGGTCAACTGTGTACTGCTCATTATCTATACCTGTAGATACCTCACCGATAATCCAATCATAGTGAAGTATGCCTGTATTATTGTCATTTGTTAATGATACCGTCAATGTATCACCAAATTGCGGTGTCATATTATCAATCGTTACTGACCCTGTCAGGGCTTCTTTTAAAGTACTTACTGTTAAAGAGTCACTCTTTTCAGAGGCTTCACTAATATCTGTTTCCACAAGTCGCTGAACAAATGTGTAGGATGCGTCTGCCTCTAATCCTTCAAAAATTGGACTGTCTTGCCAGTTCGTCCCATTATCTATTGAGTACTCATATCCATCAACAGTATTTAATGTAATTGCATCCTCTGCAATATTGGCATTTATTGCCACAGGGGTAATACCTATTGTAGGGTTCGACACGGCTTTCCCAATGACTTCTGTTTCAGAGCTCATAATAGACCCTGCGTTTCTTGTCGCTGTGACTTCCACCTTTATTTTTTTATCTATATCTGAATTTCCAAGTGTGTAAGTTGAACTCGTCGCACCTGAGATTTCTGTTACCTCATCTCCATCAATACGATACCATGTATAACTATAGCTACCATCTGCATCATAATTTGTAATAGTGGATGTATCTACTGTTAATTGTTCACCATATGTCATTGTTCCATTAATTGTGGCTGTTCCACCCAATGCTTCATATGGTGCGCCAATAACGAAACGATTCACCGCATAGGCTTTTCCTCCATCTATTTGTCCAGCATTACTGACCCAAATTCTTATTTTATTTACACTTCCCCAATTTAGTACTACCACTTCGTCACCTGCGATACCAGCTGTGTATTTTGGTACTGATTGTTCAATTGTTAATGTTTGCCCATCGGAAGTGAAGCCTTCAACCTTTACAGTACAACTCGTGTAGCTAAAATATAGAAACTTAAACTTGTCTATACTAAAATCATGTCCATCTCTTTCTATTTCTAGATAATCTGGTGTTGTACAATGCCTCGTAACACTATCGTCACCCGCCATCCGATATATGGTTGACAAAGCATTACTAAAACCAGTGCTATAATTTATAAATTCACTATCAACAATATAATATGGCAAATTTGCTTTTGTAGTACCATACTCTTCGTAAAATCTAAAATTGAATCCATCATTTACTGCAACAAATTTAGGTTCATCCTCAAAGTTTCCATGAATATCCCAATCATCAAATTTTACAAGTCCTTGACCTGATTCGTACCAGACTTTCGCTTGTAGATTTGATATCTGAACTGTTTTGGTACTACTATCTAAGTTTTTCACTTCAAAGTTTATTTCAGTGGTTCCTGTGGGTACAAACACTTCAAATTCTTTCGCTCCATTACTTGATACACTAATTGCACCTAAAGACGTTCCACTTCCGCCATTACTATACATTCTTAATTCTGTGCTTGCTTCAACTGTAAAATCACCTGTTACTTTTAGTTTTGTAAAACTAGTATCTACTTTATGGTCTGCTGTTGTATATATCTGTGGTAACCACACTGAACCCTCTCCAACTATATTGTTATCAAATTCACTGTGGTTATATGTGTACACCCCATTGGTGGTTGAAGCTAATGTCCAGCCCCCTTCTGCACCAAAGCTTAATGTGGTTGCCCCAAATAATTGTGCAACCATGGTTACAACTAAAATTAATACACTTATCCGTTTTTTCATTTCTTCTTCTCCCCTATACATTAAATTTTCATGATAAATATATCAAATGAGAAAATACTGTACATCAACCGAAAGGTTGATTTCTATAATTTTTTTACTAAAAGTGACATTTTACAAGGGGTAAATGATTATCTTCGGATAATCAGTAAGCTTCTATCAATTCCCTAGGGAAAGAACTCTATCAACTTATGCTTTCTCAAAAACATAAAAAGATATATGTAAATAATTTACATATATCTTTTTTCTTATTAATTTAACCAATAAACCTATACTTCTATTTCTTTTGAAGTTGTAAGCAACACTCAATGTGCCCCGTATGTGGAAAGTTGTCAAATACTTTTGCTTTTTCCACAGTGTATCCAGATTCTGTTAACTCAACTAGATTTTCTCCTAATGTTTTAGGATTACATGATACGTATATAATATGTTTGCAGTTAAAATCTATAATCTTTTTTAATGCTTTAGGATGTACCCCTGCTCTTGGTGGGTCTATTATGATTATGTCTGGCTTGTCCTTCACATCGTCTATTGCTTTTAGTACGTCTCCTGCTCTAAAGTCGCAATTGTATAGTCCATTTAGTTTAGCATTTTCTTTTGCTGCTGCTACTGCCTCTTCAACTATTTCAATACCCACTACTTTTTCTGCTTTTAATGCTGCTATTTGACCAATGCTTCCTGTTCCACTATATAAATCAAATACTAATTTATCATCTAAATCATCTATATAATCTAGCACTGTGCTGTATAGTTTTTCTGTTGCTAGTGTATTTGTTTGAAAGAATGAAAACGGTGATATTTTAAATTTTAGGCCTAATACCTCTTCATAAAAATAATCTTGTCCCCATAATTTTTCTAAACTATCACAGTATACAAAATCAGCCACATTATCATTGATTGTATTAACTATACCTACTATCTTGCCCTCTAATTTAATGTTTCTTAGCATTTCACAAAATGCTTCTTTATCAAACTCAATTTGTGAAGTTGTTACTAAATTGATGATGATTTCTTCAGTTTTTTCACCACGTCTTACTATTAGATTTCTTAGTAATCCTTCTGCTCTTTTTTTATGATAAAAAGGTGTTTTTAGCTCAGTAAAATAATCTATGGTAAGTTTTAATATTTGGTTAAAATCTTCATGGACTATTCTGCATTTGTCGGTAGTAACTATTGACATAAAACTACCTTTTTTGTGCATACCTAGCGTCATTGGACCATTCATGATTTCGTCACCAAACGTATATTCCATTTTGTTTCTGTATGCTAAATCATTTGGACTTGGTTCAACTTCTTCTATTTGCGCTATTTCTATACTATTGTCGTCAAAGATTCCTCTTACATACTGATCTTTCATTTCAACTTGTAATGCATAGGGAATAGTCTGAAAGGAACAACCTCCACACAAGTTAAAATGCTCGCATACATCACTTACTTCGTATGATGCAGGTTCGACTACAGAATCAACCTTTGCTATTATTCTCTCGCTGTTTTTCTTCTTTACACGTGCTATTACTTTCTGTCCTTTTAGTGCTTTTTCTACTTTTATTAACTTATCATTGTATTTTCCTAGCCCTGTTGATGGGAACTGAAAATCTTCTATATAAACTTCTATTAAATCTCCGCGTTTCACTCATTAATCCTCACTTTTATAGTTATTAAATGCTCATTGTATTATATACTATTTCGACTAAATTTCAATACCTTAAGCACTTTTACTAAAAAGAATAGAGGTTGCATTAAAACAACCTCTATCATCTACTTATATTAACTCTATTTGTTTTAGTACTCTTAGTATAATTGTTGCAACTTCTGCTCTTGTCATATTATCGTTTGGTCTAAGCTCGCCATTGCTTCCTTTGATTATTTCTTCTCCAACACAAAGCTTGGTTGCTTCTAGTGCCCAATCAGCCACTTGCTCGGCATCTTCAAAATCAGCTAGGGTACTTACATTCGTTTCTGTTTTTCCTGCAAGCTCTAATACCCTTGATACGACGACCATTACTTCTTGTCTTGTTATCTGATTGTTAGGTCTTATTGTTTGATTATCGTAACCACTAAACAAGCTATAATTTACTGCTGTCAATACAAATTCATAGAACCATTGTGTACTATCTAAATCAGTATATGACTGTTTCACTTCAATATCTTTTAACCCCAATGCCTTTGATATTATTGTCATAAACTCTGCACGTGTCACATTTCTATCGGGCTCATACAATCCATTCCCTACACCATTGATTATTAGCCTTGCTCCCATTTCTTCAGTAGCTTCTTTTGCCCAATGGTTTGTCATGTCATCAAATGTCACATCGAAATTAACGATTGCATATGTACTGTTTGTCAAACTGCTTATCTTCGCATAGTATATACCATCTATCTCGATAATTTGAGTAGGTATAGGTTCTAAAGAGCCATCTTCTCGGAGTACCACAGCTGTCATTACAGCTTTAGGATTAATATTCTCTGGAAGTGGTATAGTTCTTTCAACATATTGACTGAACTTTTTAATCTCAACTTCTTGTTCCCCATGTTTACACTTTAATTCAAAGGATATTGGTTCCACCACTAGCATTAATCCTTTTTCTTTTGTTTCGTCAGATATTATATCTACAATATCTTTCTCAGGCTTTTCTATTATGATTTCCACGTCTATATCTTCTTGATTTACGTCGCCTATAAATGCTTTAGCTATTTCTTCTAGATTAATTTCTTTTGTAGGTAATGCATACTTTGCTTTGCCTGTCTCGACGTTTAGTAAAGCCTCATTATCTTTTAAATCTTTTAATAAATCATTTTTTATTGCTACAACTACTTTGTCCGAGTCATTATTTACTATTATCTCTGCTCTTGGTTTTTCGCCTTCTTTTTCAGGTGGTTTTACTACAAGCTTTTTCGGTCCAACTGTAGTTGTTCGCTTTCCATCTTTATCAGAAATGTCTACTTCTGCATTTTCTCCAGCTTGTACTTCAGCGTTATTATTGTCCTGCGTTGTATTTGAACCACTGCCACCAGAACTACTTGGTCGTGCTCGTTTTACATTTATAGTATACGTTGCATTTGACTCACTATCTTGACCTTTTACTGCTATTGTGTTTGTCCCTACACTCAATGATAGTTCTTTTTCATTTGTTACAGCATCACTAATTGTTATTAATGCTTCATCATCTGCACTTACTTTTACGGTTACTGTATCTGTTCTATTGACTACCTCTATATTGTACGTTAGCTTATTAACATCAAAGTTTGATAATAATTCGGCATTATTATTCAACACAGATATATCAGTAATAATATACGTTGTTTCTCCAGGCACTGTATACCCCTCTGACATCTTTGAACTACCTATATCGCCTGCTATATTTACTGGTTGTACTTCAAAATATGCTATTTTGTCTTCGTCATTTGAGTCTATTGCATACGATGTTGTTCCTGTAGCTACAACCGTTTTTGTAGCCCCTTCACTTTCTGCAATATACCAAGTATATTGGCTCGTGCCTTCTGTTCCTGTCGTATCATATGATCCTATTAATATTGACTTTACTTCATCATATGAAATAACCACATTTGAGGCTACTGGTATTTCATTTTCTGTCTTACTGATATAGATTTCATATGTTCCAATTACTTGAACGCCATCAGAAATCTCAACAGTTATTCTATTGTTTATGCTATCTGTTAGTACTATCTTTTCTCCACTTGTGTACTGCTCATTATTGACAGTTATTTCTGCACCAGCTGTATATATTACCTCAATAGCAACATGAGTTGTCTCATCTGAGACGCTCATTGTATATACATATGTATCTTGTGCAAAACTTGCAATTAACTCTTCCTGACCGTTTTTAACACTCATATCCGTTATTTCATATGTCGTAGATGAATTAATCGGCCCAAAGGCATCTGACATTGAGCTATTTCCTTGACTGCCATATTCTGTCACTGGTATGAATCCAAAGAATAAGTACTTATCTTCATCTGATTCTACTAGTGTGTATTCTATTTCTTGGCTTATAGCAGTTAACGACGTACCTGCTTCATCGTCACTTCTATACCATGAATATAGATGTTCTCCTTGTACTCTTTCAGCTTCATCATATACGTAGTAAACCCCTTCTAATACATCGCCTACTACTGTTTCTTCAAGAATGTCTATTGCTTCTGTCGATGTCAGTTCCGATAAATATCTATCACGAACTATTATATCTGCAAAACTATCCGCTTTTACTTGTGCTTCTTCGCCTAAACTTCTTTCAATATTTACTGTATATGTTTCAAAACCTATTCCGGCTTCATCAATAACATTTATTTTGACAATGTTATTTCCAAATTTCAATGGAACAGTTTGCGTTACACCATCATTATTTCCAAAGTCTTCTATTTCTTTATCTTCATATGAAACATCCACCAAACCTTTACCGTCAATAGTTTGAGCTATTAGTGCTACATTTGTTGTTAGCCCGCTAACTGTCACACTATACTCTGTTTCAACGCTTCCTGACACATCTAATACGGTTGTTGAATCATCAACTATTAAGATTGTACCAATCTCAGTCGACCTTGAAAATGCTTCATCTACTGGCCCAATTGGTATTGCAATACTTGGCGGTAATGCTACAAACTGTAACATCTCAGAAAGCTCATCTATCTTTGGTGTTATTTCAAAAAATAAATATTTGCCTATATCTTCATCTTTTACATCATATGCAATCCCTGTAGCACTCGGAATAGCTACCATATCTGCTTCGTTTTGGGTATCACTCCTATACCACTGGAAATCGCTTATACTTTCTACTGTATTGTTATACTTTTCATATTCATAATGGCCATATATCAGTTCATCAACTCTTGGTGTTCCTATTGCACCTAAAGTACTAAGCCCTGGCATTTCTATATCTTGATTTGTTGTAAATGTTTTTGTAAACGTATCACATGCAGTCCCCCATGGGCTCTTAATCAAACCTGCTGGGACTGTTAAAGTGTATTCGGTATCTGGCTCTAGTTTTTTATAACTACTATACGTTAATACATAGGATGGATTACTTCCACCAGCTTCATTGATTCTTTCATAACCAGAATAATTCACTCCATTAGCATCAACTAAGCTTACTTGATTATCTCCTGATCCAAACCCTGTACTCTTTTGTATCACTTGGTTATATACAATCGCTATTTCAGGCACATTAGTAAACACATCTTTATTTTCATAGGAAACTAAACCGTCTACTTTACTGCCGCTCCACACTACTTCTGGTACTTTAGATGTACCAGATGTTACATTAAAGAAATAATAATCATTTAATTTTAATCCATGCTCATCTTCTATTCCATATTTTGGTAAGGTTAAATGATACTGAACAGTTGGTAACAATGTTGTGCTTGGCACGATTACTAACTCTTTTCCATTTCTTACACTTACAGTTACTGGTACATTATCGTAATCTTGATCTGGTATTAGTGCTATACCGTCTGCTTCTTCAGCTAATAGATCTTGTGTTGCTCCTATAATATTATCGATATTTAAGCTTCTTCTGTCTAATCTAATATTATCAATCGTATCTCCAAGAACTATGTTTTCGTCATATACTATGACTAATTCTAGTGGATTACTCGCTAACAAGTGGAATTTGTTATCCCCATTACCTTTTCCATTGTCTTCATGTGGAATAATATTTGCGCTACTTATCAAATCTATTTGTGGTGCGTTTACATCTCCAGTTATAAAACTAAAGCTACTTTCTCTTTGATAATTGTTATAACTATCGTGGATATTTCCATACACTTTATATGGTGTATTATCAAGCAATATATCTTGTTTTATGCTAAAACTTATTGCAGAGTCTGATATATTTGTTTTGTCAAAACATGTTTGATAGGCATCTTCAACTAATGGATTTGGAATAATGCTTCCATCATAGAATCTTAAATTGAATTTGCCACTATATCCAAATACATCCTCTTGATACAATAATGTTACTTTATCTGTTGTTCCTACTACAGGTGCTGATTGTATTTGTACGTCATTAACTTTAGCACTTGTAATTATTGGACCTAAAGTATCATTTGTTCTAAATGATGCGACGTAATCTTCCTCAGAAATATTATTATTCATATCTCTCATTTGTAACTTTGGTATAGTTAATTCGTATAATGTAGCATCTTCTTCCATATCTTGAGACGGATTAACAACAACTGTCTGATTTCCATCCGACATTGTAACTTGAACTGATGTTGGTATCATTTTCTCTTTATTGATTAAAGTACCCGTAGTAACTGGGTTAATTACTTCATTCATAAATAAGTACATATTTGTATTACCTGCTACATCTATTGCACCATTTATATAATCCGTATTTTTACTTGTTGATGCAAAGTTAGATGTTCTTACATATGGTGCTGTTGTATCATTTACAAAGAATGTATCTTCTATAACACCGCCTCTTTGGTCATCAACTGTTACTTCAACTCTTACTAAGCCACCTTCATATATATACTCGTAGTCACCATTATCGTCTACATCCCCAACAGTGACTTCATATATTAAGTCATCTCCATCTAAGTCTCCATAGTAATTATTAAAGTTAAGTTGAACTGCATCATTAATTGGTACATTATTAATTTCACCAATTGGTGTTTCTATATGTGGATTATAACTATTTTTATCCCATCTTTTTTCACCATTGCTAGATTTCGAAGCAGGGTTTGTTCCATCCCAATATTCCCATTGATCATCAACACCATCTTCATCAGTGTCTGTCATTAATGGGTTAGAATATACTAGCACTTCAACATTTGAGCTATAAAAATCTACAGTGATACTGTATCCATTTACTTCCTCACCGTCTTCTCTTCCATCTCCATCCGTGTCTTTATTTAATGGATCTGTTTCAAGTAATAATTCTTCAAAATCACCTAATCCATCATTATCACTATCCGCATCGCTTGGGTCGGTGCCTTTTAAATATTCATTGTAATCATCTATACCGTCTTCATCTGTGTCATATTTTTCAGGATCACTATATACGATTTTTCCATCGTATGTCATTTCTCGGTCATTTGAATAATAGAAAAGGCCGTCACCATCTTCGTCAAATGCCACAAGTTTATTGCCACTTACTCTATCTTTACTTTCTGATATCGATTCATTATTATGTCCATCTTCATATGCTGATAAGAATTTAAAGTTTGCTCTAAATTCTTCCATCTTTGTTGGCATTATATCAAAATACAAGTATTGTTCATTTTTTTCTGTATTGTAATCGAAATAATCTCTTCCACCTTTTTTGTCAATCTTAACTTTTGTTTTAACATTTTGTACACTTAAAACCTTTGCATTTATTGCCGGCTTTTTAAACTTTATTTCATTATCTATATCATATGTTCTTTTTAGTTTATAACTACCATTACTGCCTGACCACGACGAGGAAACATCTGTATCATTTGAAGTTGTCAGTGCAGGACTTTTATCCACGTATCTTATGTCTGGTTTAATATAGTTTTCAGATATTTCGCTTTTGTCATCATAATTATCATCATCTGCATCTTTAACGTATCCATAAAACCGCGCTGTATAATTGGACTCCGATCCAACAACAAACATACCGTTTTCCATATATTTATATTCTGTATCTTGATTCCCTTGTTTTAAATCGAGATCAACTTCTGGTGATTTTCCTACAAATACTTTAAATATGGCTTCAATCATCATAGTTGACCAACTTTTTTTACATATTAGGAAAGTTATAAAATCGCTTAATTCGATTAGTCCTACTATAATAGCACCTACGCCAGAGGCTGTTGCCCCAATTTTAATCGCTGCAATAATTGGTGCTAAGTACTTAACAGTTGAATACAAACCACTTAACGCCCCATAAACAAACCCTGCATATGCGCCATATCCTTTATCCTCAAACTGTTTTGCTATTTGAACACCCATATATACGGATACACCTAAATCTGCTATATAGCCTCCATGTTTAAATACATTTTTTATTAATGTAACTTTTGGGCCAGATGAAAATTTCGCTCTTAGTATGCGGTAATTCTTTGACCCTAATGTATGTCTTAACCTTGTTCTATCTGAAAAACCTACAAAACTACTGTTTTGTATTCTGAAGATGGCTTTAGAATTTTTCACCAATGCTGATCTTGTTGCAGAATTACTTACAAGTGATCTCTTAAACTTGAAAGCATATTTAATCTGACGCTCCCATGAATATAGATTTGCAGCTGTTCCAAAACCTTTTGTAACTAATTTACCTATTTGAGTTGCATCCCATTCTTTGTTTTCAGGTAATACATCTTGACCGTCTACTCTTGTTAATGCGATTTCACCTTCATTCCAATTCATTAACAAAGCTGCTGCATTGTCAAATGTATTATCATCTAGGCCCAATCCCCATGTTTCATCAAGTCCTAAAAGCACTTTTTCTGAACTGTTTAAAACATCCTCTTCAGCATCAAACCACTTTAACTGAAGAAATCTTGTATTTGCATAACTCACATCAGTCATATCAAATATAAATTTATTGTTACTTATTTCCGAATCACCAAGTAAATCCATATTGACCGACCTTGAATTGTTTTCAGTCGCTATAATAATTGGTATATGGTCTCCTGAACCACTACTCAATAAATCTTTAATTTTTTTATCTGTTTCAACAACAGCCTCTTGCATATGGTCGTATCCATAATCATTATCTTTTATACCATATATTTCATACCCATCATTCTCTTCTGTAGCATGCAATCTATCTATAACATCATCAACTGTATCTTCATCCATTAGATAAAATCCTCTAAATATTTCATATGCAGATAATGTTTTGTTTACATTTGATTCAGTACTTTTTTTATCAAAATATAATAGATTAGAATTTACATAGTTCGATTCTAATACTTTTATACCTGTTAGTTTAAAGTCACCATAGTCTTTCATGACTGGTAGCTTACTTGTTTGCATATTCAGAGACGTTTTATATTTGAATTCTTCATCATTATAAAACATGACAATACCATCAAGATTTTTATTGTCATCTAAATCTGAAAAGGCTACACCAATACCTTTCTTAAACCTATTAGATGTATATTGTCTGTAACTGCCTGATCTATCGGATATAGAGTTTGTACTTGTAACGCCCTCTTTGAAATCATATACTATTTGAGAATATACATTATCACCTTTATAATCAGACCCAACAAAAATCACGTCAGTTTCATCGTCTTGGTTTAAATCTGCCATCTCAAGTCCGTTACATATGTTTCCTTTGAACTCTTCTTCATATTTAAAATAGGGTTGATCCAATGGCTCAGTAGTCTCTTTTTCTATTAGTTGTGTTTTAAAATTCATTCGATATTTGGCATCTGAACTCCCATCTATTGTAAGCATTGAATTGACTAAGTAATGTTTATACTTAACTACAGTCTTTTCTTGAAGACCCTGATTAGTGTTTTCCATTACAGTTCCATCTTCAGTTCTTATTGCATATGTTTTAGTATATGCCAGATGAAAATCCTTATTGCCATTTCCATATTCATCTTGAACGACAGCTCCCAATCCACGAATTTTTTCATCATATGCATCTGCTGGAAATTCAGCACTTAAATCTATTACGTCTTTTTCTACTGTGTATGCTGCTTTAAAATCATTTCTGTATACTTTTAAATCCATGTATACTGTCTGATATACTTGATCATCAACCAAAACTGCCATATATAAATCATTTGTACCATCATCATTAAAATCTACTATGTCGGCGGCAACACCTTTTGGTTCTCCATATATTGTCGAATGCCCTCTAATATATAAATAATCTTTAGCAGACCACCCACGCACGTTCCCTTCATCATCCATATCCCAGCCGACACAACCAAACAGTTTTACTCTGTTTTGAGATTTTACATACTCTGCCCAGACAAGAATGATATCATCTATACCATTATCATCTAAATCTGCAACTGCTGTTCCTACGCCTTTTTTTATATCTTCTTCATCTTCAATACTTCTTCTTAAACCACTTTTTACACCAGAGTACTTTCTTCTATCACTCCAGTCTACTATGCTACCTTTACTATCCATATTTTTACCAACCCAGTACCAAAACTCATTTGATTTTTCTGGGTCGTCAACATTAATAAATAACATATCCAGCTCGTCGTTTTCGTCAAAATCAGCTACACAAATTGAACCACCTTGACTACTGTATCCCAAATCTTCTAAGAATATTTTTTTACTAGTAAATTGCTCATACTCACCTGCATCAGCATGATTTTCATCTGTATTTATATTTAGTGCAACATAATGCCACATTGCATTTGATTTTTCAGGATTATCTATTACTGAAAAGACTAAATCTGGTATATTATTATGATCAATATACGCAACGTCAATCCCTCCACCTTGAGCAGAATGACCAAGCGTTGGTGTAGAAATTGGATTGCTCCATGCATCTGCATCATAAGGCGCATTCATCTCATCGTAGTTCCATAATATTTGATAATAAAATTTATTTGCTCCTTTTGGATCATTTATATACATAAATATAATTTCTTGCTTGCCATTGCCATCTAAATCTGCAATTGTTGCCCCAGCTCCTTCAGTAGACCCTCCAACTGACGGCCCATATATTAAACTTGTCCAGCTACTATTTGCAATCGTACCATCTTCATCCATGTTGTATCCTATAGCATATACAAATTGATCGTTTCCACTTTTTGAATCAACTGCCATACATAAAACATCTGGTTCACCACTACCATCTAAATCTGCAACGGCAACACCGCCACCATCACTGTGTTTTGTGAATTCAACTGGAGAAACATTCATAGCTGTCATGTCTTTTGTCTCTCCATTTTCGTCCATATCAAACCAGACAGAATAAGCATAACCATCTATCCCAGTATCACTATGCACTGCACCTACTACTACATCTAGTTTTCCATTATTATCTATATCATATGTATCTGAACCAACAGAAGCATATTCTTTTTTACCACCATAAGTTTTTGTTGCTGTATCACTAAATATAGGCCATTTATCTACTTCTGTCTCTAAAACCCATAATAATTTTGTCTTTAGTTCATTTTGTGTTGAACCACTTGGTATAAATACATTGGCTGAATAAGCTACCTTTTCACCATTATCATATACATCCGTAAGTGGTACATACATTTTGTGTTCATCAATCATAATCCCAAATTTTTGACATTCATCATAACTTGGCATATTATCAGTCTCTATTTCTAATACAGGTCGCATCTTCATATCTTTTTGCGACATATCTGTATCTTGTACCGATCCTTTTATATCCCATGGCCAATCATAGGTTTGACTATTTTCATATAATACATTTTCTTCATCTTCAAATTGTTTAGGTCTTATTTGTAATTCTACAAATGCAGCATCACCATCTGTTTCTACATTAAAAATGTATTCATCTTGATGTTTAGTAGTAGAAAATGGCGATATATCGATGCCGTCTCTAACCCCATCATTATCATTGTCACTATCTATATAGTTTTTTATACCATCACCATCTGTATCAAGGTCAATATCATACTCGTTATCTTCATCATCAGTGGCTATCTCATAAAAATCTGACATGCCATCATAATTAGTATCTACATTAATTGGGTCTAGTCCGTTGAGCGCCTCATAGTAGTCATCAACGCCGTCTCTATCTGTATCAGGATCATCAATGTCTGTACCTATTAATCGTTCTACTGAATCTTGCAATCCGTCCTCATCGCTATCAATATCTCCCATAGCTAGATTCATCAAAGCTTCTACATCAACTTGCGTCATTGGGTCTTCTAAAAAATTCACATTTGAAGTTGGACTACCAGATTTTGCCTTTTGTTCTGTTTGTGCAAAAATCTGCATCGGTCCCCCTAAGACCATAACTAATGCTAAACAAAAACTAATATAACGATATACAACCTTTTTCATACATGCTTCCCCCTTATAGAAATTACAACCGCTTACATCGACATATTTAAATCGTTGAATTTTCAATGTTTATATATATTACCTAGTTTATCATTTGATAATTCAATAATCAATTTATATCAATAATATTCTATCAAAAATCCACGAGAGATAACTGTTCAAACAGTTATCTCTCTAAAGTTCTTATTATTTTTATTCATAATTTGTTAATTTCTTGATGGGAAAACACCAACGGTATTTATACAATAATTCAATGTTAAATATGGTTGCATATTGTTATGTGCTAGATTTTCACCTGCTATCTCCGTTGCACTAGCATCTAATTCAAAATCTATTACGCCTAACAAAGCATCTGTCATAAAAGTATTAGGCCCTTGGTCAGAATATATTCTTTCATTTTTTAACCCTCTAGCAAAAATATTGTCAAGTCCACTTGTATTATTGCCTTGTTCAAGTGTTCCTTCCATTGTCCCTTTTGCTATCACATCAAAGTTCATCGTAACGTTATGACTATGGCTTGGCATGTTTTGTGTGGCTAATGTAACATTCACTTGACCGCCTTTGCTCCCTAATTGATAATTCTGAGATACACCATTTGATCCTTCTCCAACTACAACTCTTCCTCTTAGGTCAGGCAAGCCAACAGTCGTTCTTCCATCGCCTCCATACGTTGTTCCAATAATAGAAAATAATGCTGAATGTTGACTTATTGGTAAAATTTGTCCATCGCATTTCGCTGTTCCACCCGGTTCAAAATTGAAGGCATATATATTAATCATACCCATGGTCTCATCTAAACCGCCTGAGTTCCTTGAAGGATAGGTCCCATATGTGCAAATTAAATATTTTATTGTCGCTGTTGGCATCATATTATTATGGCTTTGTGCGTCGCCTTCGTTTTCTACGCTAAACGACACACCTGATACTGTAACATTTAATGTACTGCTGGTTGTGTATACAGCATCTTCATTTGTTGAATATATCATTTCATTTCTTGCCCCTGCTGCAAATACATTTCCTTCAGGTACTGCACTGTTTCCAATACCTGAATACATAGGCATATTTTGTGTAATAAATGATTTGGGTTTTTCACTTATAAAGTGACTATGTTCAGGTATTTGACCGCCTACAAGCGTTTCCGTTTCTGCCCCTCCCCGTTGACCCATTCTATAATCTGGCAGACCTGGGCCTGTACCATGATGTATTGGCACACGACCTCTCAAATCGGGTACTCCGAAGGTGGTTCTTCCATCACCACCATAAATGGTTCCTAGCAAAGAGAACAATGCATCATTTTGACTTACAGCAATCAATTTTCCGTCACACTCTGTAAAATATCTGATATCGTTTGTACGAACCCCTGCGTACATGATGACTTCACCATAGTAACTCTCTATACGACTTTCAAAACTTCCTTGGATGGCAATTATATAATTAAGTGTTAAGTATGGTGATCTATTTTCATGATTAGCTCCACCACCCGTATTATTAGTACTAAACTGTGCTTGCAAAGTGTCTGCTATATTAAATAAACTGCTCAACATTGAAACAGAAGCTTCCCCATCTGAGTAAATACGCGATAAATTTGAATCCTTTGCAAAGGATTTTATACCAGCACCAGAAATTATACTGCTACTTCCATATGCCTCTGTCACACGTGCGTGTAGTGATGTATCTATTGCTGTGGCACTGGAACTATATACATGATTATGAGATGGCATTTGACTAGTCGATAATGTAACAAATTCTTCTCCTACACTGTCCCCCAATGCTCTTGTCGTTAATCCAGGGCCCCTACCAGTACCCATAGTTGCTCTACCATTTAAGTTAGGCAATGCAAATAAAACACGACCGTCTCCACCATATGTTGTTCCAAGTATCGAAAATAATGCTTGATATTCTGATGTTGATAAATATTGGCCATCACAAAACGCCCAACCTCTTGGCGCAAAGTTGCCAGCAAAAAGTTTTATTTCACCAAGCATAGGCATTGACGTTGCTGAAGCCTTAATAGGTGGTACCGATATGCACATTGATAAAACTAGTATCAAAGCAACAAACTTCTTTAATTTATTATTAATTATATATTTCATTATCTTCTAACCTCCAATCCCGTAAAACCAGATACAGTATTTGGTAAATACAAATCAGTTATTTCTGAACCGTCTACATATGCTTCTTTTATATTTCCACTTGATTCACATATCCAATATATTTTTTCACCATATATGGTTATGTATGATAGGCCTGCATTATTTGTACCTGTGTCGGCGTTATTTACAACAACACTCTCTAATAAACCAGTTGAAATATCACCTTTTACTATTTGATTGTTTAGGGCATCTGTCCAATATATTTTTTCTCCATCACTATCAATCACCATATCTACAGCCGCATATGCCGACAGACCCGTTACAATAAATTCTACATAATTACTGCCATCTAGGTTTGCTTTCATTATGTTTCCTGTTTCATCTTTTAATAAATATATATTATTATCATTAATTTCCATATCTACAATATGGCCACTATCTGCAATGATACATACTATATTGCTTCCATCCATGTTGGCTTGATATATTTTCTTGTTATTATACTCTGCCCAATAAATCTTTGAATTAGCATGATCAATCTCTATAGCTGAAATATCATTATTATTGGTATCTATCAATGACTCTACATTTGTTCCATCTAACTCACTTCGTAATATAAATTCGCCCTCTTGCTGTGCCCAATATATATGCTCATCGCTATAATCTATTGCCATGGGTCCTGAGTATGCATTAGTGTCTATATCCGTTACAATAGCATCTGTTGTTATTGTCTTACTGTTTAGCTTTACGATACGATTGTTTGTATAATCTGAAATAAAAAAATGCTTTTCGCTCATAATATCTGACAAACCAATTTCATGTGATGTAACTGATACTATTTTATCTTCATTATCTAAAGCGATTATTACCATATATTCTCCAACATTAACAGCTACATCCGTACTCAGAATTATTTCTGTGTAGCCACTAGGTTCATCCATGCCAACATAATAGTACTCTGAGAAATCACTAACTTGTATTCTATATTTGTATGTTTGCGCACCACTTGAAGAAGCTTGGGTTATTTGGGTCATATCATATTCTTTTCCCTCACTTAGAACAAATGTATCTAGTTCATTTGCTTGTTCTACTACCTCAGTTATGACCTGTCCTTTTACAGTTACAACTCCCGATACATCATTTATTACTTTATAACTTATTTCGACTTCTCCTGCGGATATTGGTGTTACAAGACCACTACTATTAACAGTAGCAATAGCTTCATCTGAGGAGAACCAATTAATAGATTCATTTGTACCTGCTGTTGTAAAGCTTGTTGCTTGAAAATTGCCTAAACCTTTTTTAACTAGGTCTATTTCTGGATTATCAATTGTAGCAGGTCCATATACCTCAAACGTAAGTTTATTTCGCCCACCTGAATCACTCTTATATCCTATAGTCGCCATGCCACTACGTTTTCCAATAACAATGCACGAACTGTATATTGGATCTAAAGTTAAAATATCTGGTGTAAAATTTACCCATGTAATATTACCCGTTTCTGATGTCCCTGCAAGACTATTATTTTTTTCTCCTATTTGAAGAATATTACTTACATCGCCAATGCCATATATAATTGCACCATTGGATTCTTCCAATATAGTTATTTCTTGCGCACCTTTTATGATTACTTTACCAGTTATATCTGATACTACTTTGTAACTGATAGTACTATTTCCCTCAGCCACAGGTGTTATCTCACCACTTGTGCTGTCAATAGTTGCTTTTGTTATATCTGAACTTTTCCACTCTATCGTCTCATCTGTAGACGCTACCGTATAAGAAGTAGGTAATACAGTTCCCCAACCTATATGTATTGCTTCTGTAGTAGGATTATCCTCTTGTGGTTGTCCGTGGACTTGTATTGTTATTCTATTGTTACCCATATCGCTACTATAGTTGATAATAGATGTTCCTTCAGATACTGCTGTGACTACACCCGTAGTTTCATTTATTGTTGCGACTGATGTATCACTAGACTGCCATTTAATACTGTGTGCATGTGTTGTGGCTGCTGTTCTTGATTCTGTTTCTCCCATTTGCAAGACTGTGTTAATTGTACCTATACCGACTATTGGCTCACTTGCAAACTCACCATTAATATGAACATTAACAACACCTTTTTGCGTAACTAAACCTTCTGTATTGGTTATTTTATACGATATAATCGTATCTCCTTCAGCAATTGGCGTAATTGTGCCAGTTACAGGGTTTATTGTCGCAAAGCTTTCTTCACTACTCGTCCATAATATGCTTTCACCAATCTGCGGCAATATGAGTTGGTCTGGGTTAACATCACCATAGCTAACTTGAACTACTTTATATGTAGGATTTATACTTGGTGCTGCATCAAGCACTGTAATGAGAAGCTTATTTGTCTTATATGTATTTGTTTTATAACTAATTTCTGTTGTTCCACTGCTTATGGCAGTTATTTCTCCTGTATCTTTATTGATTGTTGCTACTTCATTATTTGATGACGACCATGTCTTAATACCTGTTTCTGTCGTCTTATATGTCTTATTGATTTTTTCTCCAAGTTGTATTGGTACTATTTGTATGCTGGATTGTGTTATTACTGCACCCATTTGATAGCTTCTCTTTCTTCTTTTCTTTTCAGTTGTTCCTGCATTACTATCTTTGCCTTCTATGACTGCATTATGTCCTGCATCATTGATTACTTTTTCAGGTTTTCTTTCAATCTCTACACCTTCTGATTGAATATCTAGTGCTTTTACATTCCCATCACCTGTAATGTTTGTTGGTGCATGTGCTTCTATGCTTTCTATTTCTGCTTTTTCATTAATATCAATATTTGCTTTTTTAACTTGTTCATTTATAATCATGCTTCCAATTCTTCCATCTGGCACTTTTATGTCTACTTCTGAGACGCTTACTTTTACTTCTTCAAAGTCACCTTCAAGCTCAATAGCTTGTCCTGACTTTACTGTCATGATTTCTACGTTCCCAAAACTAGCATTACCGTTACTTTCTAATTTTGCTCCTGAACGCAATAAAATTTGGGGAATAGAAGAATCACCTTCGGCCACGACTCTAATTTTTCCATTTATCTTTAATACAATCAGATTCCCTTCTAGTGATGAATTTGCAATTATAATACTATTTTCTCCACCACCTTGAATAATTGTACGCCCTAAAACTGTCACTTGATTAAGATTGATGTCCCCATCTGCAATCCCATGAGCGAGAAATAAATCGCCACCTATAATCATGTTGTCAAGAGTAACATTTCTCGTATTTACTGTAAGGTTTCCAGTTACATCTTTTGAGTATATTCCTTCTTCTTGGATTAATTCTCCTGTTACTCTTTCAATCATTGTAATGGCTTCTGCTCTGGTTATTTGTGCAAACGGCTCAAACATGTTATTGCTTCTCCCGTTTATTATATTAAGTTCGCCAAGTAGACTGATTGCATCGACAGCCCAATTTGATATGTTGTCTTTATCTGAGAATTCGCATATCCTACTTTCTCCTAAAGTTTCCAGCTGATACGCTCTGTAAATGATTACTGCCATTTCTTCTCTTGTTATGTAGCTATTTGGGTGTAGATTACCATTTTGATCACCCTTCACAATATCAGCTGCATACACTTTTGACATTGCCGTGTAGTACCACATATTCTTATCAATTTTTGATGAAATATCTGTTACATCCACGTACTTAAATATCCTATCTAATAAAACTGCACTCTCTGCTCTAGTAATTGGCTGATCAGGGTTAATATTTCCCATATCATCGCCTTCAAGCAACCCCTTCTCCATCCATTGATTAATTGTCTTTTGCGCCCAATGCTCAGTCCCTATTTCTGTAGCATTTATTGGCATTATTGATATCATCAATAAAACAATCATTATGAATGAAATACAACTTCGTTTTTTCATAACAACCTCCCTTTGTTTACTAATAAATAGTAAACCCTTATAGCTATTTTATTCCTTCACTTAATAATAAGCAACTAATTTAAAACATAATTCACTATGAATAATGCGGATAGAAATATTTAAATATCAACGTTTTTGAATGTTTTTTATGCTTTCATCAAATGCTCATTTACGGTCATGCCATTTTTCATTTTTCTTTCAATCTTACTTTTTCTGCTTTTCAATTAGTAAAAAATACAAAAGATATAATTCTATTATCTGAAAACCATTGAGCAACAATATTGCAATGTTTTCTGATGGTCAAACTATATCTTTTGTTTTACGTTTCTTTGTAATTGCTTTTTTACAATGATTAGTATCGAATCGCGTCAGCAGTGACTATCACTATTAACATAAACCTTATATCCTCTGAGACAGTACACGTTGACTCTTGCTTTTTTGCATTCTCGTTTCTCTACATTATTCTCATTGATTGCTTCACAGACCATAGTATTATTCTCTTATGTAGTTATTGCTACTAAAATTCTGTACAGCAAGACTGCGGCCTCTGTCCTTTTAAGTTCCTCTTTTGGTTGCAATCTGTTTTCATTACCTTCTATTAATCCGTGTATTACAAGATAATCTGAACTTTCTATTGCATAATCTGATATATCTTTCATGTCTGTAAAATCATTTATCGTTTTACCACTATTTGATACCATACTACTTGCTTTTCCAGTTAAATCTAACGCCCTTTTTATTATAACCATCATGTCCTGTCTGGTTATATTTTCTTGTGGTTTGAAAGTATTCTCACCAGTGCCTGTCACTATCCCTATTTCTCTTGCCTTGCATATTGCCTCATAATAGTAATCATTTCCGCTAATATCTGAGAACTTTTCACCACTTTTTCCGTTTAACTCAAAAAGTTTTGATATCAGTAAAACAAAATCCCCTCTAGTAATATTTTGCTCTGCCCCAAATTTATTTTCTGATATGCCGTTTACTATTCCTCTTACAGCTAGTGCATTGACTGCCTCCTCGGCCCAACTATAGTTTTCCATATCTTCAAATTCTTTGTTTATATATTGGATTGTGTAATAGCTGAAATGTTTGGTTTTTATCACAACTGTACCTGTTTCTTTATTATAATTACTAAAGCTAAGGTACTCGAGCTTACCATCATCTCTAATATATACTCCTACAATTTTGCTAGGTGTTTCATCGCCTTTCGGCGTATAAGGTATTGCCAGTTCAACTTCACTACTATTATCTGACCATGTTTCCTTTTTCCCATCTATCCATAAATTAACATCTATAATTGGCATATCGCCAATCTTTTCTTTGTCTTTCTCAGATATGTTTTGTGGCAAATCTTGTACTAATAGCTTTTTAATTGACAACTCTATCTTGCCTTTTGGAGGTTCATCAAACATGTTTTCAGGTAACGTAACAGCTGCTACTGGTGTCTTTATATTAAGCTGCATTTTCTTCTCTTTGAAATAGTTTTCAGGTATGCTTTGTGCATACTCGCCTTTTTCATTTATATTTTTTACTACTGCGATTGCCTTTTGCAGTCCGTTGATATTACTATCTTCAGTTTCAAATTCGTTTTCAATATCCTTTGTTCTTTTTCTAACTCTAGGCTGAAGAACATACAGAGTCGTCACTTCAGATTCATTCAATATATCATTTTTATCTCTTGCTTTTATTTCATAATTTTTCGCAGATAAGCCTGTATACTTGTCTGATTCTTGCCAAGAGCTATTGTCAAGGCTGTATTCATAGCTACCACCGCCTCCTAGAGCGATTACTTTAATAGCACCATCTGTCCCATTACGTTTTGACACATCTGTTTTTTCTATTATGATTGTAACTAAGTCTGGTTGAGAAACTATAACTGTCTGTGATTCTGATTCATTATTAATATCTGCTTTGTCTCTAGCCATAACTTTGTACGTTTTAGCTGATAAGCCTATAAATTGATTTGATTCTTGCCATGTCCCATCATCTAGCTTGTACTCGTAAGTTCCGTTGCCCCCATGCCCACTCACTCTTATAGTCCCATCTATTTCCTCAAGCTTTGTTGTATCTGTTTTTTCGATTGTTGCTGTTACTATACTTGGTTGAGTTAATGTTATGGCAAAAGGCTCTGATTCATTTTTTATTTCTACTTTGTCTCTTACCATTACTTCATATCTATTGGCTGATAGACCTAAAAATTGGTTTGATTCTTGCCATATCCCATCATCTAATTTGTACTCATAGGTCCCATTACCATTTTCGCCTGTCACTTCTATAGCGCCATTTGTTCCATTTAACTTTGTTACATCTGTTTTTTCTACTGTTAATATTACTCTATCGGGTTGACTTATTTCTATTGACTGTATTTCTGATATATTGTTTATGTCATCTTTGTCTCTTGAAGCTACTTCATAGCTTTTAGCATACAAGCCATTAAATTTGTTTGACTCTTGCCAAAGGCTATTATCTAACCTGTACTCATAGTTGCCATTACCACCTGTACTGTTTATTGTTATACTTCCTTCACTTGCACCATATGATGTAACGTTGGTTTTTTCAACCGTTATGGCCACTTGTTCTGGCTGGGTTATTATCACTGTCTGCGTTACTGATTCGTTGTTTATATCTTGCTTATCCCTTGATGTTACCTCATAACTTTTTGCTATTAATCCGTTAAATTGATTGTCCTCTTGCCATACACCACCGTCATGCTTATATTCGTAGGTACCATTACCACCTGTACTGTTTATTGTTATGCTTCCTTCACTTGTCCCATATGCCGTTACATCTGTTTTCTCAGTTGTTATAATCACTATTGAAGAAATGCTAACATAAGTGATTTCTGATTCATTTCCTGTATCCGCTCTGTCTCTTCCCATGATCTGATAGTTGCCTACAGCCAATCCTGTGAATTGATTCGATGCCTGCCATGCCTCGCCATCTAATCTGTATTCGTATGTTCCATTTCCACCAATCGCACTAATACTTATACTTCCATCTATCGCTGCAAGTGATGTTGCATATGATTTACTTACATTGATTACTAATTGCTCAGGTTGGGTTAGTATGATTTCCTGTGACAATGACTCATTAATTATTGTGCTTTTGTCTCTTGCCATAACCTGATAACTGGCTGCTGATAAATTAGTGAATTGGTTAGATTCTTGCCAGTCTCCATTGTCTAAGCGATACTCATAAGTACCTTTTCCTCCTGTTGCTTGTACTTCTATTTCACCATTGTTTCCACCAATTATTGTTACATCATTTACGATTGCACTAATTGATACTTGTGCTATTGCACCGACTGTAGCTGTTCTATATATTGATTCATTAATGATATCCTCAACATCTCTTGCCTTTATTTGATAATTGCCAACTGCCAAGCCTGTAAATTGATTTGATAATTGCCATTCGCCATGATCTAGCATGTATTCATATGAACCATTTCCACCTATTGCAGTTACGACTATACTTCCATTGTCACTAGCATAAGCACCGTATGCTTCTAATCCAATTAATACATCATTATTAAAGCCAATAAGCATAGGATAATAATTATCTTTATTAAATACTCTTCCCCATCTCATAAGCGGCATATCATCTGTCATTAAATCATTTGCATTTTTATTCAATTCAAATTCAAAATCTTCAGTATTCATATCTTCTAAATATTTGCCAATAATCACATCTGCACTTGAATATGCACCTCTATCTATTACAGATTTATTCCAGTACCCATTCGTTATTGTATTTGCTGAAGAACTACCTACAAGACCACCGCATTTATCAACACCGCCTCGACCTGTTACAGCTCCTGTTGCATAAGAGTTTTTAATAGCTGAGCTATTTGTACCGACAAGTCCACCTACTTTAGACTCTTTGTATCCATGTGCCTCTCCTCTAACATCACCATGAGCTGAGCAATTTATAATCATTGAATTTGTATGGCTACTTCCTACAAGTCCACCTACATAATTTCGGACCGCTCTATCTAATACGTCTGCTGTTGAATAGCAGTTTATAAGGGTGGAATTTCTTATACATCCTACAAGTCCACCTGCATAATTATAGTTGTTACTTGCAAACCAGTACCCTCCTCCTATAACGGATACAGTCCCTGTTGTATAGCAATTTTTTATTGTTGTCGTGTTGGCATATCCAACTAGCATACCTACACTACCTGGCCTACAGTGATTTGGATCTCCAGTGCCTGGATTTGCAATATGTGTATATATACCGCCTTGTTCTATTCCAAGGTTTTCTATTGTTGCATTAGACGTATATCCAAAGAGTCCAGAATAAAAATAATACGGATTATACCAACCACTATGGCCTACTTTTAATCTTGTAACTATTTTTCCATTACCATTAAGATGCCCTTGGAATGGTTTAGAGCTGCTTTCACCTATTGGTTTCCATTGAGCTGATAAGTCGTATCCCATCTCAATATTATCTGTGAGTTTATAGCTTAAAGTTGAATATAATGCACCACTATTTGCAGGGTCTGTCGTACTGTTTCGTACAAGTTCTGCTAAATATGCAAGTTCCTTACTTGTGGATATTTGATATGGATCAATTTCAGTACCTGAACCACCTGCAAATTGATCTGCGATAGTCCCATCCCACGCATCAGCTGTTAGTATCTCTATTGTGTATCCACTTTTAACAGGTTTTCCTATATCATTTGTATTGGTAGCTGTTACCTCAAAGCACAAAAAGTAGCCTATATCTTCATCAGTCACAGTATATGATGTGTTTGTTGCACCTATTATTTCCTCTATACTACTTCCACTGGTGTCCATTGCACGATACCACTTATATGTTGTACCTTGTTCATTGTCTCCATCCAAGTCGTAATAATCATATGTCGCGGTTAATGTCTCTTCTGAATGCACAAGTCCTGCTATTATGAGATTAGTTGCCGTTGGTTCTTCATTGTTATCCATAATGCAACCAACTCCATTTTGCATAGGATATCCTAGATGAAGTTCTGCAGTAGATTTCCATAACCTAAAACCAATTATGCGACTTTGTTTTGCAAGTGTATTTACGTTCTCATTCATTTCTTCCACAAAAGAACTATCCTTTATTTCTTCTGTAGTTTTTCCTGTTGTATTGTCTGTGCCACCACCTACACCAACATTATTAACTAAATTGTTATAGTACCCATATGATATTTTTGAGTTTGCATCCCAAATTTTTCCTACAAGCCCTCCTATGCTGTCTCCAAGATTTTCGCTTGAAACCACTCCCGTTGCATAACTATTAACAACTTCTGCACCCGATTGTATTAATCCAACAAGTCCACCACCATAGGTAGTATCTCCTTTGCCATTTACATTTGCTGTTGAGTAATTATTTGCAATAATAGTATTGTTTACGCCGTATCCAATTAATCCCCCAACTGCATTATATTTCCCAACAGGTGTCCCTGTTGACACGTTACCTGTCACATAGCAATTTAATGTTTTACCTCCTGCTGCAAACCCTATTAGCCCACCAGCGATATTATTTCCATTAGAAATCTCCGAATAGATTGTAACATTTTCTATTCCTACGTTTATTATCTCTGCACCATTTGTATAGCCAAACAATCCCATATAGCTATATGCAATATTCGGATTTGTGTCTGTACCAATTGTTAGTTTATCTATTGTATGCCCAGCGCCATCAAAGTGGCCGTTAAAACTTAAGCTTGAATTTATTCCAATGGGCTGCCATTTATTATTTCCTAATATTATATTGTCAGTAAGAACATAGTATGCATTCTTATAACTTGCATTGGTTGCTGAAGTGTTTATTAGCGATGCGAAGTAACCTAGCTCTGATGCTGATGATATTTGATATGGGTCATTTGATATCCCGCTTCCAGTACTAAAGCTAGTTGCTATTTCGCCATTCCACATGCTAGATGGTAAAATTTTATTCGAATAATTACTTTTTTCAACCAAACCAATTTCGTTACTATTGGCAGGTGTTATTGTAAAAAATACATACTGGTCAGTGTCAGTATCTGTCAACCGATATTTTGTATTTGTTGCCCCTTCAATCGCTTGACCTGTACTTAAAGAGTAGTCATTAGTTCGATACCATTGTATGGAAGTACCCGATTCAATATCTCCATCAATATCATAATAATCATAGGTTGCAGTTAATTCTTGATCAACATGGTCTAGCCCATTAATTATTATATTTTTTGCGATTGGCAATGCCTCAAACGTTTTTGTATTTCCAATACCATTGATCATGGGATAACCATTATTTTTGTTTGCTACAAATTTCCAGCTTACTAATTCTTCTTTGCCACCTTCTATTAGACTCAATGTATTTGAATTTAAAATTGATATAAATGACGCTTCCCTTAGTTCCTCAGAAGTCTTCCCATATATTGGTGAAGCATTCCCATAAGCTAACCCATTACTTTCTAAGTCTGAATTGTAGTAGCATTTTGATACATAGGAATTGTAATTTTTTGTCCTATCAGCTGCAAAACCACCTGCACGTACATACGTTGTATCACCATGCATTTGAAGTATGCCATAACAATTTTGTACATTTGAATCAATACCAATATAACCCATTAACCCTCCAACAGCAGAAGATCTAGTCGTTCTTGAATCAATTGATGCTTCTAGAGTTGCATAGCAATTAGCAATCGTACTATACATATCCTCTCCAATTAACCCGCCTGCATAGTTTGGGTAATCTCCATTTGCTCCAGTGCTTATTACCCCCTGTGCATAACAATTCTCTATTGTGCTTCTGAATGACTCCCCAATAAGACAACCGGTAGTAATATAATCAGATCTCACACCTTGTCCGTTGTTTGAAGCAAAAGAATAAATCCCTACATTTTCTAATCCTATATTACGAATAGTCGCATCTCTTACATAACCAAAAAGGCCTAAATACCAACTACCTTGTATTGGTGTTTCTGGCTGTCCAATTGTTAAATTCGATATAGTTTTCCCATTTCCATCAAATGTCCCTTTAAAATTAACACCTTCCATGCTTTTTCCAATAGGTACCCACTGTACACTTCCTAAATCAATATCGCTTATTAGTTTGTAGTGTAAGCTAGCATATAAAGCATTTCCGTTTGATGCGTCTCTTACATTACCATTGACCAAACTTGATAGATTAGAAAGTTCATCACTCGTTGAAATCTGATATGGATCTGCTGCTGTACCAGCTCCTCCATGAAAATTTATATTGTCTGCATTTACGTTGGTAGTACTAGTTACTGCTATTGTCCCTATTATCAATAGCATACCTACTAGTTTCAGTGCATTTTTCATACAATAACCTCCCCATTATATATACATATATACGTATACACATATTTAAAAACGTTGATATTTCAGCGTTTCTTGTATTATCGATAGTTTATCACCGTTTTTTGTTTTATTCAAATTATTTTGTATTTTTCTTTGATGGGTTTACTTTTGAGAATTAGGGAAAACGCAAGCTTCGTTAGCCAAATCAAGGTTTGGACTTCGTTGCATCTGACCTACCATCAAATCGAAGATTTGGGTTAGGGTTCATTAAATAATTCTTTTACACTTAGATTAGTTTACTATTGAGAATTAGAGAAAGCGCAAGCTTCGTTAGCCAAATCAAGATTTGGACTTCGTTGCATCTGACCTACCATCAAATCGAAGATTTGGGTTAGGTCATGAAAAAAAGAAGGCGGGCTGATGGGTTATTATCAGCGCCGCCTTATAAAAATGGGTAATAGTTTGTTAATTAAATTAAATTGTTTTACAAGTAAATTTTACTCGTAAATAGACTTTTGAGCTACGTCAAATTCAGTTCTACCTTCTTTGAATGTAGTTTCGCCAGGTAAGATACAATCTTTAACTGGACATACATTTAAGCATAGGTGACAACCAACACATTTGTCATTTAACTCAGGTCTTCTTTTTTCCTCGTTCCAATCGATTGCTTGGTGAGCAGCGTCGTAACAAGAAACGTAACATCTTCCACAACCAACACATAGGTGATCGTCAAACTTTGGAAGGATTTTGAAGTCTCTGTTAAGGTCTTCAGCAGGGATGATATTTGGTAATGCAAGTCCAACGAAATCGTCTAACTTATCAAATCCTTTTTCATCCATATAGTGCATCATACCATTAGCCATATCTTCAACAATTCTGTATCCGTATTGCATGATTGATGTAGTTACTTGAAGGTTTCTTGATCCTACTAAGATAAACTCAACAGCATCTCTCCAAGTTTCGATTCCACCCATACCAGACATTTCAATGTTAGCTAGTTTTGGATGTTGCATCATTTGTGTTAAGAATCTTAACGCGATTGGCTTCGCAGCAGCTCCTGAGTAACCAGAGATTGAAGACTTTCCGTTTACTACTGGCATAGCTGTATTGAAATCTAAATCAATGTTTGTAATTGCTTTTATAGTGTTGATAGCTGAGATAGACTTTGCTCCACCTTCGATAGCTGCGATTGCTGGCTCTTCCATGTTTCCAATGTTTGGAGTCATTTTCGCAATTACTGGAATATGTGTATTCTCAGAAACAACTTTTGAATATTGTCTTACTAAGTCTGGTGACTGACCAACATCTGATCCCATATCATGAGAAGTCATCTGTGGACAAGAGAAGTTACACTCTATTAAGTCTGCTCCAGCTTGTGTTACTAATTTTGAAAGGTTAGCCCACTCAGAATCGTTTGATCCCATGATTGATGCGATCATAATCTTGTCTGGGTAATCTTTCTTTAACTTAGCGATATACTCTAAGTTAGTCTCTAATGGTTTGTCAGAGATTTGCTCCATGTTTTTGAATCCAACCCATGGAGTTCCTTCTTTAATATTGTTATCAAATCTTGGTGAACACTCATCAGCGATGAACTCTCCAATAGTCTTGTATACAATTCCACCCCAACCTGCTTCAAGTGATTTCGCACACATGTCGTAGTTACTTCCTACAGGTGAAGAAGAAAGAAAGAATGGGTTTTCGCAATCAACACCTAAATAGTTTATAGATAAGTCTTTTTTGATAGCCATTATTTTGCACCTTCTTTCTTAGTAATATATGCAGCAATACTTTCAGCTGCTACTTTACCATCTGCAACCGCTTGTACAACTGTGTTTCCACCGTTTACAACGTCTCCAGCAGCAAAGATATCTTCTACGTTAGTAGCGAATGCATCGTCAGCTTTGATTAAACCTTTGTCATCTAAGTCAGATGCAGTTACTACTGCCATATCTTCTGGAGCTTGTCCAATCGCAAATACGATTGTGTCAGCTTTTAATTTTAATTCAGAGAAATCGTCAGTTCCTTGACCTACAAGACCAGCAACTTTTCCGTTTTCTACTACTACTTCTTTTGGAGCAAACTTTGTGAACATGTTTACACCCATTGATTGAACGTATTTGATTTCAGAAATCTCAGCAGGAGCTTCTGCTACAGTTCTTCTGTAAACAATTGTAGTTCTTTCAGCACCTAATAATGAAGCTGTAGCAGCACAATCCATAGCTACGTCTCCACCACCGATTACTAATACGTTGTTTCCAACTTTGAATTCGCCATTTGAGCTTCTAGCTGCTGCTAAGAAGTCAACTGCATTTGTAACACCTTCAGCGTCAGTTCCTGGGATGTCTACCATTTTTGGAGCCCATAATCCAGTTCCTGCGAAGAATGCTGCGTAACCTTCTGCTCTTAAAGCGTCTAAAGTTACGTCTTTACCTACTTTTGTGTTGAATTTAAATTCAACGCCTAGGTCTACAACTTTTTGAATATCAGCATCTACTACTTCTTGTGGAAGTCTTGCAGGCACGATTCCGTAAGTTAATACACCACCAGCTTTAGCTTTTTCTTCAAAGATTGTTACAGCGTAACCATCCATAGCTAATTTAGCAGCACATGCTAATGACGCAGGACCAGAACCAATACATGCAACTTTTGCTTTAGTTGCTTCTGGAGCTACTAAAGTTTTCATTCCGAAAATTTCTTCTTGTTCAACAGCGAATCTTTGAAGTCTTCCTATTTGAATAGGCTTGTCGATTCCAGTTCTGCTGCATGCTCCCTCACATAGTTGATCGTATGGGCATACATCTGCACAACAGCCACCTAATATGTTATTTTCTCTAATTGTCTCTGCTGCACCTTTAACGTTTCTAAATCTAATCGATCTAATGAATTTTCCTGGATCTGTTCCAGCTGGGCATGCCTTGCTACATGGTGCGTCATGGCAAAGCAAACATCTTGAAGCTTCTTCCATAGCAGTACGAATATTGTAACTTTCTACTGCCTTATCTAGATAGTCTTTTTTAACTATTTTGCTCAAGAGTACATCCTCCTTTTAAATAAATAATTTTTATGATAAAAGATTTTCATCTTCAATCTACAGTATAATAACGTACATTTCCCCTTGGCTTGTATACAAGCCATTTTCCAAATAATGGGGATTTGCTATGGAAGCAAATCCCCCCACAATTAATACTAATTACATTTTTGTTGCTAATTTATTTTTAAGTTAATTAAAAATCTAATAATTGGAAAGTATCCATTGGCGCTTCACTAGCTTTCATAAAGATAGCAGCGTTTCCAGCGATTGCTTTTTCAATAAAGTCAGTTCTAACTTTATCATAAGGTGTATGAGCAAAATGCTCTTGCATGCCTGAGTAACCAATTGTTGGTTTTCTATCGATACCTGCTGTCTTACTTCCATCAGTACCAAAATCCCAGTATCCATATTTAACTTCTTGTCCTACTGCTTCTATTGCACTTGCACAAACTTTTGTAAATGGATGATCAACAGCCATCTTCCAAGGCGCCATATCTTTTGCAGCTTCTGTTTCAATTCCAGTGTATGATCTCTCTAATGCAGTTTTAACAACTACATCACCTCTAAATTCAGCATCTTCTTTAGCACATTCGTCTATGATTGCTTGAATTTCAGCCATTGCAGTTTCTGCAGTTTCACCAGGAATAGTTCTTCTATCTAATGAAAGCATTGTTACATCTGGTACGATTGATAATGCTCCTGGTAAACACTCAATAATGTTTAATGATATTGATGCTTGTCCAAGATCTTTATCTGTTGGTAATCCAGGATATAACTCGTCTTTTATCTTCGCAATAACTGGCATAGATTTATAAATCGAGTTTATTCCTAACCATGGTGCAGAACCATGAGAAGTTCTACCATATATCTTAACTAAAAATTCTACTCGACCTCTATGACCTAAATATAATTTTAAGCTTGTAGCTTCTGATGATACCATTGCATCGTAAGTCATTCCTCTTTCAGGGAAAGTCTTATCGATTTTGTATGCCATACCAATCATCTCAGCTGGCTCTTCTTGAACTACTCCAGAATACATAAAGTTTCCTTTGAATGAGTAACCCATTTCTCTTAATCTAATTAATGCAGCACCTGCATAGATTTGGAATGCATGACCAGCTTTTACATCAGACGCTCCTCTACCATGAATACACTCTGTATCGTCCATAGCAGTTCTATCTTGGTTGTCACATTTGCAAATATCAATTTCTCCACCGTATGGGTCATAACCTTCCCAGTTGTTTGGATCTCCTGGGTCTACATGGTCCATATGTGTGTTGTACATAATTGTTGGGCCACCTTCTTCACCTTTTACAATTCCGATGATGTTACCCATATCATCTCTAAAATACTCATCGTATCCTAGCTTTTCCATTTCTTGAAGTAGTAATTCAGTAAGTGGTCCTTCTTCTCCACTGATTGAAGGCACTTGAATTAGTCTCTTCGTGAAATCAACGGCATCAGCCTTGAATTCAGCAGCTAACTCTTTAAGTTTGTCATAAGCTTCTTGATTGAACATTTTCTCCACTCCTTATTCTCTTTTGTAATTTTATATCTTTATGCGATATGCTAAAAATAACGATACAAATATCATAAGTCCATATTTCAATTTCATACAAACTATGACTTGATTCTTTTTCCCATAATTAGAGCTATTCTTTTTATACACTCTTAATTTTTGATTACGTAAGAATTTTTAAATAAGCCGGTTCTAACAAATTTGTTTATTCCGTTCAATATTGAATTGCATATGTAATACCTTTTACACATGAATAAACCATAACATACACTCACCCTGAACAAGATATGTTAGGTCTTTATCAACTATATTTTCATAGCTTAACATCACGCCTATATATAAAGCAAGATGCGTGCCAACTTTAGGAATGGCTAAAAACGGTATTTTTCATAGTTTGAAATGAATCAAATCGATTCAAGGATGAATCAGGCGGGATGTTGAAATACAGAAATCTAGGACATAATTTTATTTTATGTCCTATGAGTATTGAAAATACGTAAGATTCATTTGTGTATCATTTTGATTCTAAATAGAATCAAACTTTTATATTGCTTTCCCAGTACGCATCAACCACTTCATTGTGGTTGATTATATCCTTTATAACCTCAGTCAAATCAGTGTCTTTACCGATTTTGACTTGAAATATTACATGTATATAATCATGCTCTCCCATACGCTTGTGCCCTATTTTAAGATCAGAAACCACCATATTGTGATTACCAAAGGTTTCATTCAAATCTATTAATAGACCCATACGTTCTTCTGTGAATACGTTAAGCGTCTTAAATCTTCTTTTTAATACACCATTTTCAAATACTCTTAGTATTATTAATGTAAAGATTACAATAATAGCCCCAGCGATTCCACCTAAATAATAACCAGCACCTATGGCTAATCCAATGCATGCCGCTGTCCAAAGACTTGCAGCCGTTGTTAATCCATGTACTACGTTTCCTTGCATTATAATCGTACCCGCACCTAAAAAGCCTATGCCACTTACAACTTGTGCCGCTAATCTTGACGGATCGTATGACATACCACTTTCAACAAAACCATATTTGGAAACCAACATAATTAGAGCAGAGCCCATAGATACGAGTACATGGGTTCTTAACCCTGCAGGTCGATTATTTATTTCTCTTTCATAACCTATAGCACCACCAACTAAAGCAGCTATCAATAGTCGTACGACTACTTCTATTTCAGATATCATATGTCTTCCTCCTCATCAGCTTCTCTTCGAAATTCTTCCCAGTCTATCAAATCATTTTCCTCTGATATATCTATTATATCTATGCCTCCATCCTCAACAGGATGGGTATGTATATATCTTGAATTTTTATAAAAATCCAGAAATCTTTTTATATTGACGTACCACAAATATAGTACAAATGGTATAAACACCCCATAAGCATATTTGTTTTCTGTAAATAAAATCATGTCATATGTCCCATGCAATATCATAGGTAACCAAAGCGCTTTCTTCATAAAAGCCTCTGCTCTTATTGGGTTATCTTCAAACTTTGACAAAGATATATAGTATCCCATAGTGACACCAAACAACATATGGGCAGGAACTGCAAAAATCGCTCTCAATACGCCTACACTATTTATATCATCATAGAATGCAAAGACATAGAATATATTTTCTATGGTTGCAAATCCAAGCGCTGCAGTGGCTGCATATATTATCCCGTCCATTCGCTCATCAAATGATTTGTCATTATAGACATACCTGAGCACAACGGCTCTTTTGAAGTATTCTTCTACAAATCCTGCAATAATATATGCAGTAAATGCAAGAGATATTATCCCCGTAAATATATTTACCCTTGATAAAAAAGAACCTACAGCTATGGTTGGTATTACACTTAGACACCCAAACAAAAACACTTTCACCATTGTGCCTAATGGTTCTCTATCATATTTATCCAAATAATACAAGATTATTACTAATGAGACCCCTGGTGCAATAGCTATCAATAACAATTTTTCCATTTGCCTACCTCATAACTAAATAGTAATAACTAACCCTCGCTTTGCCATTTCTAGTTCTCCATATGTATATTCTTCTTTTGCTTCTTTATATATTGGCTCTATTTGATCTTTGTGAGGAAAATGTGTCAACAATAGTTTTTCCACTTGTGCCAATTCACCTATCTTACCAGCTTCATCAGATGTTAAGTGCCCTTTATTCATACCTTTTTGGCTCTTGAAGAGACATGCTTCGCATATTAGCAGGTCTGCGTTTTGAGCAAATGTTACAAAACTTTCTTGCCATCCTGTGTCTGCTGAATATACAAGCGTTTTTCCCTTATATTCTATTTTCATTGCCAAACAAGTCACTTGATGAATCGTCTGATGAAAAGATATTTTTACTTCGCCTATCATTATCGCTTTATTTTTTTCTATTGGTACTGTTTTGACTACTTCTTTATATTTTAGTAAATCAAAGTATTCTTCATCTCTTCGTGCATATATATTTAACGGCTTTGTTCTAAAACCTCTGTTGGTTAATATTTCTGTGGCATAATGAAGAGGAAATACATCTATAAAATGGTCATAGTGATAGTGAGATATTACGACCGCATCCAAATCTTCAATATCTATATATTCAGCGAGACTAGACAAAGCCCCCGATCCGCAATCAAGGAGTATACGTTTGCCATCTACTTCTACTAAATAAGAAGACGTTGCCTCATTTGATTTTGGATACCCTCCCCAATTACCGATTACAGTTACTTTCATTTGATCACTCCTTATTATATATATTTTACTATAAATAAGGGGTTGCGTGTAGCTTTTAAAAAAAAGAACGTTTTCTTCGTATTATAATGAAGAAAACGTTCAATATTTTTAGTCTTTTGTTGGTAATTCATTTAAATCATATGGCGTTTCTTGATAAACGCAATAATTTAACCAGTTTGTAAATAATAAGTTTGCATGACTACGCCATGTAATTTTCGGCTCATTTTGAGGGTCATTGTTTTTATAATAGTTTTTAGGAATATCTATTTCCATCCCTTTTCCAATATCTCTGTCATACTCTTTTTTGAGCGTCTCTTTATCATATTCTGCATGTCCTTGTATAAACACTTGTCGATAGTCATGAGTCGCCATTACGTGAGGCCCTGCATCGTCTGATGCAGCTAGAATTTTCAATTCTTTACAGTCATAAATACTCTCTTTTGATGATTCAGTATGTCTCGAATGAGGTGCATTAAATTCTTCATCAAAACCTCTCATCAACTTTGATGTTTTTTCTAATACGTCATGGGAGAAAACACCAAATATTTTTTCATCTAGTATATTCTTAGGAATACCATAGTGATAGTAAAGTCCTGCTTGAGCTCCCCAGCATATATGCAAGGTACTAAATACTTGTGATTTACTAAACTCCATCAATGTCGCTAATTCATCCCAATAATCAACATCTTCAAATGGTATGTCTTCAACAGGTGCACCTGTGATAATCATACCGTCATATCTATTGTTTTTAACCTCTTCAAAAGTCTTGTAAAAACTTGTCAAATGGTCTTTACCTGTATTTTTTGATTGGTGCGACTCCATATGCAATAATTCTATTTCAACTTGTAAAGAAGTGTTTGCAAGCATTCTTAACAACTGTGTTTCTGTTACTTCTTTTGTTGGCATTAAATTTACAATTGCAATTTTCAAAGGTCTAATATCCTGATGGTTCGCCCTTATTTTTGCCATAACAAAAACGTTTTCTTCTGACAATGTATTATATGCAGGTAATTTTTTTGGCACTACAATAGGCATTATGTCATCCCTTCTTTCTACTACTTAGCTAAAATTTTGTTTAATGCTTGATCAAAATCCTCAATGATATCGTCAATTCCTTCTATTCCGACAGATACTCTAACAAGTTCTGGAAGTACTCCCGCTTCTATTTGTTGCTGATCAGTTAACTGTCTATGGGTTGTACTAGCTGGATGCAACACACTAGTTCTTGCATCACCAAGATGTACTACAAGTGCAGCTAAATCAAGGTATTCACATAACTTTTGACCCGCTTCACGCCCTGCTTTTAAACCAAATGATAGTATTCCGCTTCCGCCTTTTGGTAGATACTTTTCAGCTATATCTTTTTTATCCCCTTTTAACAATAATGGATAATTCACCCATTCAACAGCCTCATGTTTACTTAGAAATTCAGCTAATTTATATGCATTTTCGCTATGTCTTTCCATTCTTAAATGCAATGTCTCCATCCCTAAATGAAATAGGAACGCATTAAATGCACTCATTGTAAATCCATAGTCTCTTAACAACTGAACACGCGCTTTCGCAATAAATGCTGCTGCCCCGAATGTTTCTTTATACTTTAATCCATGATAACTAGGGTCTGGCTCCACTAACTCTGGAAATTTTCCATTATCCCAATCAAATGTTCCACCATCAACAACTACACCACCTACACTTGTTGCATGACCATCAATATATTTTGTAGTTGAGTGTATTACTATATCAGCACCATGCTCGATTGGTCTACATAGTATTGGTGTTGCTAATGTATTATCTATTATTAGTGGTACATCCATTGCTTTTGCAGCTTTTGAAAATTTATCAAAATCCAACACTTCCATATCAGGATTTCCTATTGTTTCACCAAATAGAGCTTTTGTATTGTCTTGACACGCATCTACGATTTCATCGTAAGAAGCATCAGGACTAACAAATGTAAAGTCTATACCTAGCTTTTTTAAACTAACTGCAAATAAATTAAATGTTCCACCATACAGTTTAGACGACGACACGACATGATCACCAGCTTGACAAATATTTAATATAGTCATCATCGAAGCTGCTTGACCAGATGATGCAGCAAGCGCCCCAACACCACCTTCTAGTAATGCGATTTTTTCTTCAAAAGCTGCCACTGTAGGATTACTAATTCTCGAATACATATGATCATCTCTTTTTAAATCAAATAAGTCTGCCACATGCTCCGACTCATCGTATTTGTACGTTGTACTTTGAACTATTGGCAAGACTCTTGGTTCTCCAGCCTTTGGACTATATGTTCCTTGTACACAACTTGTTTCTATTCTTCTTTTGTTTGCCATCTTTCTTTCCTCCTCAAATTAAAAAAGCTACTTCTTATTAGATAAGAAGTAGCCATAAATATTTCTACGTAGTTCTCTTATCTTTCAGGATAATCCTGCAGGATTTAGCACATGCATATTGCTGTTGCTGGGTTTCATAGGGCCAGTCCCTCCACCGCTCTTAATAAGACTATTAATATTAAATTAAAATGATTTTAGTACATTAATCAAACCTTGTCAACTTTTTATTTAATATTTCGTATTATTTTTTTTAGTACAAGACAATTTAAAGAATGATTTTATCCAATTTACAATCTAAATAATCACAAGCTGTTAGGGAATATTTTATCCCATCATAGTCTCCACGTATACTTGTTTTATGACTTTCTTTACCATGTAAATGTGCATAAACAACTGTTTCTACACCGTATTCTTTAAATATTTTTACAAATTCACTATCTAAATTTTCATTGTTGATTGGTGGGTAATGCATCATTACCATTATTTTTTTATCTGTTTCATTTTTAGCAGAATCCAAAGAGAGCCTTAACCTTAATAATTCTCTCTCATATATCTTTAAATCATCTTTCTTAAAGTTATAATCATTTGGTAACATCCACCCTCGTGTTCCACAAATAACATAGTCTTCATACACATAATGATTGTTTTGTAAAAAACATATGTCAGGAAACATTTTTTCCATTTTTCCAATAGATTGCCACCAAAAATCATGATTTCCTTTAACGAGTATTTTTCTACCTGAAAGCCCCTGCAACCATTTAATATCTTCAATAGCATCTTCTAGCTTTAGACCCCATGATGTATCTCCAGTAATAAGAATTGTATCTTCTGGTTGTACATTTTGGTCCCAATGTTCTTTCACTTTTATATGATGATCTACCCATCCTTCTCCGAAAATATCCATAGGCTTTTCTGATCCAAATGATAAATGTAAATCTCCTATAGCATAAATAGCCATAACGCCACCTCTTTTAATCTAGGCATATCCAATTAATATGCTCATTATCTTTCAACATTTCTCTCTCTCGACTTTGGCATGTCAAAAGTATAATTTGCTGATTTTCACTATATTTATACAAATAATTTAATGCATTTTTAATACGTTCATCGTCGTATTGTACAAAAATATCATCTAATATTATTGGCATTTTCATATTATAATTGTCTTGAAAACACTCAATTATACTTAATCGTAAAGCTAAATATACTTGATCCCATGTTCCATTACTAAAATAATCAACATGATAAATATATCCATCTTCATCGTTTCTTAGTTTAACATCAAATGTCTTTGATATAAACAGTTCTTTATATTTTCCATTAGATATTTCTTCAAGTATTGCAGCTGCTCTGCTATTAATTTTTTTTCCAAAAGACGCATGAAACTTTGCAAATACTTCATCTAGGCTTTGTATGGCAAGTTCTACTGCTTCTAATTCTTTATTAAGTTTCACAATTTTTTCTTTTGCAACTTCACAATTTAGCCTTGTTCTTGTAGTAGCATTTTCATAAGCCATTAATATTTGTTCAGTTACTTTACTCTTTATTTGCTTTATTTGATCTATAATCGATTCTTCTGATTGCTTTGTTATTTTTTGTGAAGCAATCCTTATATTTTCTTCTGTACTCATCTGCATACCGTTTGTCAAAGTTTCCTCTAAAGCTTCATATGTCTCTGCGTTATATTTATCCATTAGATATTTAATATTGCTTATTTCATTCTTATAGGATTCTTTGTACTTTTGAATATCAACTATTTTGCATTGTGATTTTTTTTCATTTAACAGTAATTCAATTTGTACGTATTTTTCCCTTACTTTCTTATATGCTACATACGTTTCTTTGATTTCTATAAGGTTTTTATCAGTAAACACCGGAAGAAGACTTTGTAGTTTTTCTAAATCCTTATTTCTTTTGCTGTCATGATTAACTTCACTTTCTTTTTCATTTCTATTTTCATGCTTACTTTTGCTTTGAAAAACAGTTATTGGAAAAACGATCAATCCAAAGAAAAAGTACTGACTGACTATAAACCCAAGCACTATTCCTATGACCCCAATGAAAGCACCTGCCATAACTGTAACTGGTAGTGGTAACTTCTTAACCTGTGCATCTTCATATTGCTTTACGCTCTCAAGTTTTTCAATGCAATCCCTTGCAACACTTTCAAGTTCGAAATCAAAGATGTCAATATCTGGGTACTCTTCTAAAACAAGTTTTTTCTGCTGCTGCAATCTTTTTAATTGAGAATAATGCTCTTCAGCTACTTTCAACTTTGAAACATATCCCTCAGAACTTAGTCTATACTCTTTATATTTGATATAGTCTTCTGCTATTTCATTGGTAATGTACTCTTTCTTTGGAATGCTATTCTTTTGCTTTTGATCAATATCTTGTTCTTTTATCATTTTATTTAATAGTGCTAATTGACTCATATTTTCTTTGATTTCTTCTAAACATTCTTCACCAAAAATCATTTCTTGCTTGTACATATGTTCGTATGCACCCTGTGTATCTATGGGTCCATTTTCAATAGCCTGTTTGATTTCTTTATTTTCAAATTGCAAACGTTGTAGGTTCTGATAATAATAATTGTATATAGATTTTTCTTTATCCAAAACACCTGGTTTTTTTTCTGAATTTACTATTTGCTTTTTATAGTTTTTTAAAACTTCTTTCGCCTGATTATATGAAACGTCTGCATCACCTGTTTCGCTCATATTCATAAGCATTGTTATGATTTCATCATTATCTGTTTGGCTAATACCTGCAGCTAGTTGTTTAATAAACGCAGTTTTTCTAAATGTTTCTACGCTAATACCCAAAATTGATTTAGCAGGCATATTTTGATTAATTGCATTTATTAATTCACCTGTAGCGGTCCTAGTAATTTGAATTCTATCATCACTTTTTTTCGCGCCAAAGGACCTTTGAATAGCTATTTCCTCATTGCCATAAGAAATCGTCAATTGCCCTTCAGCTTTTGATTCTCCCCACGGCATATATTTTGATCTCGTATTATATTGGATACTTTTTCTTGCACCCACCATCCCAAAAAGCATGGCTTCAATATAAGCAGAAATAGTACTTTTTCCTGACTCATTTTTCCCGGTAATTATATTTAATCCCCTTGATAATGGTATATGCGTATTATTTAATTTTCCAAAATGCCGTATTTGCAAATCTTTAATTATCATCTATATCAAATCCCTCACCATTTAGCGCTTTTATGCCAATATCCATGGCTCTTCTTATAAGTTCTTCCTCATTCTTTGAAGCAGCTTGCATGCCATCATACATCTCAGATACAAATGCGCCTTTCAAGCTATGATCTTTTGCTATTTGTTTATAATCTATTTTTAATTTTGTTTCATCAACTATTTTTACAAAAAAAACTTTTCCCTGAAAATAATTGCTAATTTGCGAGCTATTAATTAATAACAACTCATGACGGTTACCCACTAATATTATTTTGTATAAGTCTTTATCATTCATTTCTTTTTCAATTGCATTTATTATTTCATCATACAATGTCATATCTTCAACATCAATTTCAACCTCGTGGTATTGTCTTCCTGCTATTGGTACAAAATCTAATTGACAGTATTTTTTGCCTACCGTGCCCATAACAATACCTTTATCACCACATTCATCAAACCCTTTACCAAGAGGTGTTCCACTATATGCCCAATGAACACTATCTATATTTTTTATGCCATTATATGTATGCATATGGCCTAATGCAATATAATCAGCCTCTGTATGCTTCAATAAATCTTCAGTTATAGGATTATATTGACTACGTCCGTCCCGTGATACTAGTTCGCCATGCATTAAAACAATATTTATATGATTGTGATCTTGTACTGTAAAACCGCTCAACTGATTTGTCTCCTGATATGGATTTAAAAAGCTGGCACCATAAACAGTTACACCTAACTCTTCAATCACATACATAGAAGCCTCTTCGCGAAAAAAGTGTACGTGCTTAGGCCAGTCTATTTGTTTATAATAATAATTATTATTTATACTATCATGGTTCCCTGCAATCAATGCAACATTTGTATTGTTAAGTTCATTTAGTTTTGACACAAAGTAATCAACTGTTTGCTTACTCACTGTTTCTTTGTCAAATATGTCACCACAAATAATAAGTAATTCTACATGATTTCGATTCGCCATATCAATAATCTCAGAAAAATTAATCTTAATTTCTTCTCGTCTCAATCTTGATTTTTGGTCTGATAAATCAACAAAAGAAGCATCTAAGTGTAGGTCTGCACAATGCAAAATTTTAACTGTTTTCATATGTTTCACCTCAACTATTATTATAACATGACTCAATGAACTCATGTTCTTTTATTGCAATAGAATAAGACTTCTTTTATTAAATAAAAACTCTTGAATATATTTAATAAAAAGTATTGATAATTATTATCAACTGTGCTATTATGATATTGATAATAGTTATCATATAGGAGGTGTCGACATGACATTAAATAAAGTGAACAAAGGACAAGCATTTATAATTGAACATATTGAAGATCAACTCATAAGAGATCAAGCTGTGCGCCTTGGTTTAACTGAAGGTGTAAATGTTGCATGTTCTCACAAACTTCCAAGTGGTCCTATTATTTTAAAAACCAAAATGCAAGAAATTGCAGTAGGTAGAGATTTAGCGAAACGCATACGTGTTTCTGTGTAATATATGGAGGTTTTATGCATAAAGCTCATAAAATAGAAAACGATCCTTCGAGCTTTTTCGGAGGAGAGAAAACACTTGTATTGGCTGGTAACCCAAATGTGGGGAAATCAGTTTTTTTTAATTACTTAACTGGCATCTATGTAGACGTGTCTAACTTTCCTGGAACAACAGTTGATTTGAGTTCAGGTAAATATAAAGATTTCACTGTTATTGATACACCTGGCGTTTATGGTGTGTCTTCTTTTAATGATGAAGAACGTGTAACACGGGACTCAATAATCTATGGCGATATCATACTTAATGTTATTGATGCCATGCATTTTGAAAGAGATTTATTTTTGACACAACAAATCATTGATATGGGCAGACCAATTATCGTAGCCCTTAATATGATGGATGAAGTTGAAAAAAGTGGCTTAACTATTGATATCGATAAACTGTCTGATTTATTAGGTGTTCCAGTTATACCTACATCTGGTGCAAAAAAACAAGGACTAAAAGAAATTGAAAAAGCTATCGAAAAAGGTGGTAGTATTGGTAAACCAATTGTTGAAATTGATGAACTTATAAACGAAGCCATGGTTCATGTAGATACAAAAGGCGAAGCCCTACTAATCATAGAAGAAGATGAAAATATTTTAGCAAGACACGAATTAGATAAACTATATGCTTATAGAGAATATACTTACAAAATACGACGACAACATATCAACAAAATTATAAATATTGTTATTTCAAACTTAGAAGATCAAAGATCTTATTTAGTAAGATTTGGTGATTTAATGCTAAAGCCATTATATGGTATTCCAATATTGCTTGTTATTTTATATTTGACTTTCCTCATTATTGGTAAGTTATTTGCTCAGACCATCGTTGGTGTCACCGAAGAAATTATTATGGGGCAATATTACTATCAGTTTATTATCAACTTAACTGACGGTTTCTTATCAACTGATAATTTTGTAGGCGAACTACTTATTGGTGAGTTTGGTTTGTTAACTATGGTTCCTATTTACTTATTTGGTTTATTATTACCTTTAGTTATTGGTTTTTACCTGATTATGTCTCTGCTTGAAGACACAGGTCTTTTACCAAGAATAGCCGTACTTGTTGATAAAGCACTTAGCTACCTAGGTCTTAACGGACGTGCTATTATTCCTATTATTTTAGGATTTGGTTGTGTTACCATGGCTATTATTACAACTAGAATTTTAGGCTCTCGAAGAGAACGCTTCATTGCAACTATGTTATTAAGTGTTGCAATTCCATGTTCTGCACAGTTAGGTGTTATTATTGGTATTGCTGCTAGGTTGGATTCAAAAATGACAATCATTTATATATTTAGTATTTTTATGGTATTTGTTCTGTTAGGCACTTTATTAAACAAGTTATTGCCAGGAAAATCAAGCGAGTTATTAATAGATATTCCTGCCATAAGGATTCCTCAAGGAACTAATATTGCTAAGAAAACATTTTATAAATCGAAAATGTTTATCCTTGAAGCAGGACCGTTGTTTTTACTAGGCGCTGGAATTATTACTGTATTACAATATACAGGTGCCATTCATACGATTACTGATTGGTTTTCACCTATAACTGTTAATTTTTTACAGCTACCTAAAGAAGTAACTAATACTTTTATTATGGGTATTATACGTAGAGACTTTGGCGCAGCTGGACTAAATTCACTCGTAGCCGAAGGGTTACTAACACAGGCGCAAGTAGTTGTTTCACTTATTGTAATCACACTATTTGTTCCATGTATTGCATCTATCATGATAATATTTAAAGAAAGAAAATTATCCGATGCTATATTAATTTGGATTAATAGTTTCATTATTGCATTTTTAGTTGGTGGTATTGTTTCGAAGCTAATTATATAGCCATGATAAATTAATGAAATATAAAGAATAGGGATCCCATCGAGGTCTCCCTATCTTTGTCGCAAGCCGCTGTTTGCGACTTCAGGTGCAAGCGCAATTGATTCATTTGCTCTTTATTTAAAGGGATTTTCCATTGTGGAAAATCCCTTTTTTAAATGTGTTTATTCACTTTCTCTTAGTGTGTCTGTGTAAAAACCATCAACACCTATTTCTTGCATTTCAGTTATCGTTTCTTGATTATTTACAGTATGCACATATATAAATAAATCCTCATTATTTAGTAATTCTTTATATGCATCACTTACCCGTTCCTTTGGCATTGTCACTGCAAATACATTGTTCTTCAAAATAAAATCTTGTACTTCCACTTCTGTGTCTTCTGATTTATAGAGTGTATATATTATATGGTCATAACCTAAATATTCTGCTTGAATAAATTCTTTTGGATAATATATTTGAGGAATAAATCTATTGATTAATTCCGGATATTCTTTTGCAATCAACTCTAACAATTGTATGTTGTTTGCTTTTGCATCGGTTATTATAAATACATCTGGATGTTTTTTCATCCATCCTATTAGCATTTCTAAGTCCATCTGTTGCCAACTATTTAACATTTCTTTTGACATAAACTCTTCATGAGAAGGTATACTTGCTTCTTCTCCAAAATACTCATTGTAATACCTATCCCAATCATGAATAAGTACAGGTTCTTGATCAGATGTCCATGAAAAATCTATTTCAAAATATCTAAACCCTTTGTAGTAATTAAAGTCTAGTGATTCTTTACTATTTGTTACTTGTTTGCCACCGATAGCACCTCCACCGTGAGCGATAAGCAATGGCGGTTTTATATCTTTTGCAAGTTCATAATAATTCATACTTTCTTTATGTTCTAGTATAAGCTCTGCAATGGTATCATTTTCCAATGCATAATCTGATAACTCAATTTGTTCTAATGCCCTTTCATGCTCTTTTATAATATTAATTAAAGGCACTGTTTCTTTTGTTTCAAGTTGATATGCCTCACTATTTTCAAACACACCATCTCTCGACATGATAAAAACATTGTCATCAGAAATAAATGAGCCTTCAATAATATATGTTCTTGAGGCTACAAATCCTTTGTCAGCTGTAAATAAATCTTGCCCAAAGTGGAATACCTTTTGTTGATTTAATCCTAATACATGCAACATTGTGGGCATAAAATCCATTTGGCCACCAACAGTATTAATTGTTCTTGTTACGCCTCCATTTGGTATATTAATAATTAGAGGTATGTTCATCATTTCAACTACATCATAGGGTTCATCCAAAAGCGACCCTACAAACTCTTTATTTTTTCCTTCATTTGGGTTTAGACCAAAATGGTCTCCGTATAACACTATCATTGATTGATCATACAGTCCCTTATCTTTTAAATCTTGTATTAATTCGCCAACTGCTGTATCAACATATTTCATACTTCTTATATAATTCCCAAACATGGTTTCTTGATGCTCTGGTAACAGCTCAATATCATCTTCAAGTACTGGCATATAATAAGGATGATGCCCTGATAAACTAATTAAAAAACCATAAAATGGTTGTGGCATTGTTTTCAGATAAGATGTAGATTGATCAAAGAAATCAATATCATTTAAACCCAAACCTATCTCCTTGCCCACTATAAAATCATCTTCACTGTAGAACTTTTCAAAACCTTGACCAATATATGCCTTCGATCTATTCCAATAGTCTTTGTTATAGCCATGGAAAGCTGCAGTGCTATAGCCATTTTCTCTTAGTAGCCATGGCAAACCATAATAATGATTATTTTCATATTTATCATAAATATAACCATCTCTTATTGGAAACATTGAGTTATTTGAAACAAATTCTGCATCTGCAGTATTTCCACTACCTACTTGCTGATAGTACTGATCAAAATAAATAGTATCTTTTGATAACAGTCTATTAATATTTGGCGTTATAACTTGGCCGTTGTATTCTTGGTTTATAACAAAGTTTTGAAACGCTTCTAATTGAATAACAATTAGGTTTCTATCTTTTCCAAGTCCAAAATAAGGACTATCCGATGGTATGGTTTTATAAGCAGAATGTATAACTTCTTCCTCTGTTGTCATTAAATCTTTTTTACTAAAATATTTTTCTACAATAACATCTTTAGTGTGATATATAAAAAGTTCTTGATTACTAACACTCATAATTCTTAAATTGTTAAAAGGATTGAAAGCTAGCACAGCAATAAATATGACTACAATTGATGTAACAACTATTTTAACGAAGTTTCTGTTCTGTCGTCTTTTTTTGTTTTTTTTCTTTTTTGTAAATGCAAAAATAAACAAGATCAGAACATCAAAAAACAACAACAGATGCACAGGCTCAATTGTGGCAATAACACTTTGCATAACCGCTGGCAACAATTCAATATTTCCTGTTTTTTCTACTGACAACAACTCATTGAAATGCACATAGTTTGTCGTGTTTCCAAACATTATTAATGTAATAATTGTATAAACAAGGGTTGCAATCAACCTGCTTTTTATTAAAAATATAACACTTACAACGCATAGTGTAATGATATACACTATCGGAAAGTTATGTGTTACTTCTATAAGATAATAGTACAATGCTATTTTTAGCATTATTAATATTTTTATTAATGTCCATATACTTTTTCTGCTCATTATTCTCTACTCTCTATTTCATAAGGTAATTTTATAAAGTCAGCAAGGCTCGCACCTTTGCCAAATATTTTTTCGAACAAGTCCCATATAATAGCTTCTTCAAAACCACGACGCCAGCAAGCAGTTCCTGCTAGGTTATATTTTTCCACCAACAATAATTTGTTCGCAATTGATCTTTGATCTTCTATCCATACTTTATTACTTATGCCATCTTTTTCAAATGATATATAATACTGCTTCTCATTATCTAACCAACTAACTTCATAGTTATTTTCCTCAATTAATGCTCTCAATTCCGCCATTGATATTGAATAATTTGTTCTATTTCCATTACTATCTGTTTGCCAAACCCGTGTATATAGAGGGATTCCCATCACTAATTTTTCAGGAGACACCTCTTTTAAAGTATCCAAAATAGCTGTTTCTACCCACGGATAAGAAGCGATTGACCCATCATTAGAACCTGTTCTCCAATGCTCATCATAAGTCATAATCATCACATAATCTACTATTTCAGATAACGCTTTTCGATTATATTCTATTGTCCATGGCTTTGGAATGGTTACATCAATCGAAATAACTAATCCTTGTTGATGCCCAAAATAAGTAAGCTTTTCCATAAATGCAGTCAAAGCATCTCTATCTGCATCTGCCACGTATTCAAAATCAATATTAATCCCATCTAAATCATATATCACTGCATATAAAAGTATTTGTCCAAGAACTTTATTGACCGCTTTTTCATCATTTAATACTTTGGTCGTAAGTGGTGTGTCAAAACGATTCGTCATCAATCCCCACACTTCATAACCTAACTCATGAGATTTTTCTGTATAACCTATATCTCCTTTATTAACCAATGTGCCGTCTTCTTCATTTATATAAAACCAAGTTGGTGACACTACATCGATGCCTTCTTCTTTTTCTTCAAAATGTTTTGGCGTAAGCGCATATACATATTCCCATAAAACATTTATTTTTTTATTGCCATAATTCTTTTTTTCTTTTGGCATATAGTAATAATCATACATACTAATATCGTCAGTCAAAAGTGCAATAGATTTCTTTTTTACAAAACATATGATTTGTTTGCTTGTCTTTACTTGATAATAAAAAACTGTTTCGTCAATAATCTCAACTGTTTCATTTAGACTTAAAGTTAAATTAATGGACTTATCATCTAATAAAGATGGTTTAACGATCTGAGCATTGTCTATTATTTTACCGTATATTTTTTTATCATTATTAATATCTTTTATTTCAAGTATGTCCTTATTGAAAGTATATTCCACATCATATAACTGTTTTAAATTATTTATAGGAATGTAGTATTCATTTTCTATGTTTCTATATGGTATATCAAAACTAATAATATTATCTTTTATTAACTGATCGACCTCACTTGCACCAAATTGCCATATGCCTTTATCTAGCAGTATTACTGCTTTTTTATTATCTGTATCAAAATAGATACTGTCTTTAGGCATTTTGCTATTTAAAAAATTAATAGGTACTAAAACACTCCCATTAATATAATAACTATCATATTGATATGTTTGATTGTTGTATCTTAGTTTGAAAGGTGAATATGTATCCTCTTCACCATATGCAATTAGTCCCATGGCACTTACACACACAACTAATATAGATATTAAAACAAATAATTTGATTACAGTATTTTTCATCGTAGGTCCCCTTTATATTGTTCTATTTTAATTATAATATAGTCGCATAACATCATAAAGACTTATATTCTTTTTTTTATTATTTCCTTGTCTTGTTAATCAAATTTAATTATGATAGAATTGCTATTTGTGTAGGAGGTTTATTATGAAAAAACAGACAAAGGCAGATATATCATTATTTTTTGTAGCAGCTTTATGGGGCTTATCCTTTATTATAGTTAAAGAAGCATTAGATACAGTAGATTTGTTTAATATGCTAGCACTTAGATTTTTACTAGCCGGTGGACTCTCTATACTGTTTTTTAGTAAAAGTTTTATAAAAATAGATGTTCAAACTATTAAGTCAGGTTCTTTTGTAGGTATATTCTTATTTATAGGATTTGTGTTGCAAACATTTGGATTACTATATACAGATTCATCCAAATCAGCTTTTATTACTGGTTTCTCTGTTGTTCTTGTACCAATCATTGCCGCTTTAATATCAAGATTTAAACCAACCGTATCTGAAGTTGTTGCAGCTTTTATTGCATTAATTGGTATAGGTATGTTGTCACTCAAAGGTGGTGGCAGTGACATTAATATAGGTGATTTTTTAACTTTACTATCAGCTTTTTCATTTGCGCTACATATCGTGTTTGTCAGCAAGACTTCTGAAAAAGTTAACGGACTAAATTCTGGCATCATACAAATTCTTTTTGTTGGGATTATTAGTTTTGTAATTAGCCTTTCCCTAGGCACATTTGAAATACCGCATGATTTAAAACTAATAAAGGAAATTGCTTTTTTAAGTGTATTTTGCACGCTTTATTCTTTTATAGCACAAAATATCGCTCAAAAGTATACAACGCCATCTCGTGTTTCTTTGCTTTTTACTTTAGAGCCTGTTTCAGCAGCATTATTTGCTTTTCTTCTTCTTGGAGAAGTATTGTCTCCTTTAGGATTTGTTGGTGCACTCTTAATTGTAGGTGGCATGTTAACCTCAGAACTTAATCTTTTTAACAGAAAAGAACATATAAAATAATCGTTATAATGAAAAATTCAGGTGCCTGCATTAAGCAGTTACCTGAATTTTTTTTTATGTTTTTATTCTACATATGTTTTCAAACCATCTTTATCTACTATTTGCATCGTATCTCTAAAATAATCTATAAGACCTTCGTCTTTCATTTTACTCATTTCTCTTGATAGAGATGGTCGTGTTATGTTAAGAAAATCTGCGAGTTCATTTCTATTCAATGGCATAATAAACATATTCTTGTTGCCACTTTTTATACATTGATCCAAAACATATGCACTCAATTTTCCTCTTATACTTTTCATTGACATGTATTCTATTTTTTTATTTAATCGTATAGCGCTTTGAGATAATATTTTAAGCATATTATGTATTAGACTTGTATGAAATACGCATCTATTTTGGCAATTTGTTACAAGACGATCTGCCCCAATAAACATAATCGTACAAGGTGCTTTTACTGTTGTAACTGTCGCTGGCCATCTTTCTTGTCCCGAAAACACTGCTATTTCACCAAACATATGCCCTTGATCAAGCATTGCAATAACTGAGCGCTCTCCTGCAGCATTTTCTTTCGTAATGGATACAACCCCTTCAAGTACGATACCTATCTCTGTCAAATTGTCAGCTGACATTTTTATTATTTCATTTTTACTATATGTCTTTATAGACGGGTTAAAACACATAACAACGTTTTCAATGTCACCATCTACTACTCCATCAAACAATTCACATTGTCTAAGAACTTCTATATGCTCTTTCTTCATGATATCTCCTTTTTTGTAACATATGTTACTGATATAATAGTATTATTATCTTATACTTAGGTCAAGAAATCAATCAATAACGCTTAAATCAGCGAAAGAAATAAACCAAATATACGGAGGAAATAAAAATGAAAAGAAATGTTATAAAAATTCACGAGGATAAATGTGTAGGATGTGGACTTTGCGTTAATGCATGTCAAGAAGGAGCAATACAACTTATAGATGGTAAAGCAAAGCTTGTATCAGAATCATATTGCGACGGACTTGGTAACTGTTTACCATCATGTCCAACAGATGCTATTGAATTAATTGAAAAAGAAGCAGATGCATTCGATAAAGAAGCTGCTCACAAGCATAAAGAAGAAACTCAGGAAGTCCCTGAACTAGATATTCCACCACTTGCGTGCGGATGCCCAGGAACTCAATCAAAATCATTTACGCGTGCACCTAAAACTGCACAAGTGAAGCAAGCACCAGTTCAAGGAACAGTAGAAAGACCACAATCAGAATTACAACAATGGCCTGTTCAAATTAAACTTGTTCCACCAACTGCACCATACTTGCAAGATTCTCATTTATTAATAGCAGCTGACTGTTCTGCATTTGCATATGGAGACTTCCATAACGAATTTATGAAAAATAAAGTTACAATAGTTGGTTGTCCAAAACTAGACGAAGGTGATTATACTGATCGTTTTACTGAGATTCTTGTTAACAACAACATCAAAAGTGTTACTATTGTAAGAATGGAAGTTCCTTGCTGTGGCGGTATCGAAAACGCTGCTAAACAAGCACTTATGAACTGTGGAAAGATGATACCTTGGCAAGTTGTTACAATATCTACAGATGGAAGAATACTAGATATTTAGTTTTCAATATACATTAATAATATATTTTAATATAAAAACTGACCTAAAGACTTGGGTCAGTTTTTATGTATAGACACATGGACATTTTTCGACATTTTCTTGACTTTTTATATTTTTTCTCATATTATATCGTTGTACGATATTATGAACGAGGTCTCTTATATGAATATAATAAAATTAATAGAAAAATATATCCCTATGACCGAAGCCACATATTACATATTACTCTCTCTAGTTGAACCTAGACATGGTTACGGTATTATCAAATATGTTGATGCACAAAGCAATGGTCGTATTAAAATGCCCCCAGGAACTTTATACGGCGTTTTATCTAAAATGGCTTCCGAAGAAATCATTGAAATTGTTTCTCAAGATAGTCGTAAGAAAGTATATACATTGACTAAAAACGGTAGGCTCCTAGTTGCCAACGAAATAATTCGCTTAGAAGAACTATATACGAACGGCCAACGAATCTTTAAATAGACAACTTAAAAGACTATATTTAACACGTATAATGTTTTAAATATAGTCTTTTTTATGTTTAAAATATCACTTCATTAATTCAAATCGTTGAACTTTCTTTCCATCTATCTCTTTATAGCCTACAAACATCTCCAGCGGTCTAACCCAAACGGTAAAATCATCATATTGTTTTTGATACACGACCATCGCTTCTTCTGTTTCACTATGTTTTGCGACATGCAATACTTTATATTCATTTCCTTTAAAGTGCTTGTATATTCCATTAATAACTATTTGACTATCCATACACGTCTCCTTTATTTAAATCTTTTTAATCTTAAAGCATTTGATACAACCGATACTGAACTCAATGCCATTGCAGCACCTGCAAACATTGGATTTAATAACGGTCCTCCTAAAAGATATAATAACCCTGCTGCAATTGGAATTCCTATGGAATTATAAAAGAATGCCCAAAATAAATTTTGTTTAATATTTTTTATTGTTGCATGGCTTAGCTCAATAGCTTTCGATACATCTAACAAATCACTCTTAACTAAAACGACATCTGCAGATTCTATAGCTATATCTGTTCCACTCCCAATAGCTATCCCAACATCGGCTTGCGCAAGAGCTGGTGCATCATTAATACCATCACCGACCATCGCCACGACTTTTTTTTCATTTTGAAATTTCATCACATGATTTGCCTTTTCTGATGGTAATACATCTGCAATAACTGTATCAATACCTACCTCTGACCCAATCCTTTCAGCCGTCAATTGATTATCCCCTGTAATCATAGCAATATGAATACCTCTTCTTTTCAATTTACTAATGGCCTCTTTAGATGTTTTTTTAATTGGATCTGATACTGCTATTACAGCTATGAGTTGACTTTCTAGCGCAACGTACATAAGTGTTTTTCCCTCTTCTAATAGTCTTTTGACATCAGCGTTACATTCTTTTAAATCAATATTATAATCTATCATAAGCTTTTTATTTCCAACAATTACTTGCTTGTTTGACGTTTGAGCAACTATGCCTTTTCCAAGAACTGCAGTAAACTTTTCAGGTTGACCTAATACTATATTGATATCCTTAGAATAACTCACTATGGCCTTTCCTATGGGATGCTCCGACCCTTTTTCAACGGTACCCACTATTTTGTACAACTCTGCTTCATCTATGTCCTTATATATAATGGTGTCTGTAACACTTGGTCTTCCCTCTGTTACAGTACCTGTTTTATCAAGTATTATCGTGTCTACGTTATGGGCAGTTTCTAAAGCTACACCACTTTTTATTAGCACACCTAGTTCTGCGCCTTTACCTGTACCCACCATTATAGCAGTTGGTGTTGCTAAACCAAGGGCACAAGGACAAGCTATAACTAGCACAGAAATAAACACTTGCAATACAAATGCTGGTTCTTTTCCTGCAAAATACCATGCAGCAGATGTTAATACAGCAATAATCATTACTGTTGGTACAAAATAACCAGATATGAGATCTGCTAGTCGTGCTATGGGCGCTTTCTTGCTTTGTGCATCTTCAACTAATTTTATTATTTGGGACAACACAGTATCTTCGCCTACACGAGTTGCCTTTAAAATCAATCTACCTTCTCCATTAATACTCCCACCAGTTACTTCCTGATCAATACTTTTTTCAACTGGCATACTTTCACCACTTAACATGGATTCATCAATTGTACTTAACCCTTCAATCACTATTCCATCTACAGGTATGGCTTCTCCTGGTTTTACAACTACCCAATCACCTGATTCAACTTCCTCAATATCTACTAAAATCTCCTCTGTCCCTCGTAATAAGGTTGCTTGTTTCGGCGTCAAATCCAAGAGTTTTTTTAAAGCATCTGAGGTTTTACTTTTACTTACTACCTCTAAATATTTTCCAAACATGACTAATGTTACTACAACTGCTGCTGATTCAAAATAAAGTTGTTGCACAAATTCTAAATGCCCAAACATTATTTGAATCGTCCCATATACGCCATATATAAATGCACTACCTGTTCCAATTGCAACTAAAGTATCCATATTTGGACTTGTATTAATCAATGCTTTAAATCCTTTTATATAAAAATTCTTACCTGCAACTAATACCGGCATCGTCAATAGCAATTGAATAACTGCATACCCAAAAGGATTGTGTTTCATGTGAATAAATGAGGGCATAGGTAATAAATCACCAAATAGCATGTGCCCCATGGCTATATATAATAATGGTAAAGTAAAAACAGCCGATAGACTAACTTTTCTTTTCATTTGATCAACTTCTGTTAGTTTCTTTTCAGTATCCATTAACTGATTTGATTTATGGATCCTTGAATCATATCCTAATTTTTTTATTATATGAATTATTTCGCTAATCTTAACTTGCGATGAGTCATAGGATACATCTGCCTTATTGGTTGTTAAATTAACGGATATATTTTTTACTCCCGCAACTTTAGATACTTTTCTTTCTATAGCCGCAGAACATGCTGCACATGTCATCCCCTCTATGTCTAGTTTTATTTCTTTTGCATTTACCACTAGTTCAAATCCTAGCTTACTAATTTCATCTTTCAGAATCTCTTCATTAATTATTGTTTCATCAAAGGTTATAGCCATTTTCTCTGTTGCTATATTTACCTGACATTTTTCAATACCATTGCGTTTATTTAGTTTTCTTTCAACAGATGCTGAACATGCGGCACAATTCATTCCTTTGATTTCATAATTTTTATCTATCATTTTCAATCAATACCTCTCTTTATACATAATGATTATTATATACCCACCCAACACATCGATAACCATCTATTACTAATTAAAATACAGCAAGTAAATAGATATTTTCTATGACTTGCTGTATTTTGATTAATATTATTTGCTTTTTATAACTTATAATTCTACTAATTTTGCATTTACGCCTTCGATAGCATTTATATCTTTAATAAATGCATCAACATCTTTATCATTTGGCACTAACTGAATAATAATTAAACCTTCTTCTGCACAAACGTTTCCTGCTTCATGAAGCCCTAATCTTGCCTTAACCTCACAACCATGTGTTGTTAAAGTTTGCTGAATTTTTTCAGCGTTATCACGACGGTTCTCAACTGACATTACTAATACACTGTGTTTTGCCATAGTATCACTCCTTCATTTTTATATTGCAAAGTAATTATTATTACTTGCTAATCTAATTAGTCTTCTTTAATATATGTTGGTGCCGTTTTTGGAGACTTTCCTTTTATTACATTGTGATAATAATCATATGTCATTGCCGTGTTTGCACACAATACTTTTGCGTCTGTCATTTCACCATAAAAAACAGTATGGGTTTCAAAATCAGTTTTATTAACTACTTTGAACTCCATAGTTGCATTTGTATTTGTTAAAACTAAGGGCGCACCAGATTCCCCAATTTCATACTCACAATCCTCAAACTTATTCACATCGCAGCCATGACGAAAACCAAATTTACCTATTTTTGCAAACTCGCAAGTTTCATCTAGTACTGATATAGCAAACACACCTGACGCCTCTATAAATTCATGAGTTGTGTTTTCTTTATTGATACTAACACCTACTACAACTGGATCAGATGTTATCTGAAATGCTGTATTAGCTATTTGTCCATTTATTTGACCATCTTTATAAGATGATACGATATACATACCATAACTTAAACTTCTTAAAGCATTATTATTCATAAACTCTCTCCCTTCATATTCTATAATTATACCACAAGATTATTTAATTATTCATTGATACATCGAATAATTAAATTTGATTAAAAGCATAGAAAAAAATAACTATATATAAAAAGCACAGGCATTTTGCCTGTGCTAATAATTTTTTAGTGAATCTTCGTAATGCTTTTTTATTCGCTCCTTTAGTATTACTGGCTCAATAACCTCTACTAGTGGACCAAAGCTGAGGATCCATCTCTCTATTTGGGTATCTATTACTATATCTTTTTCATAAATCAATGCATCATTTTCCATATGAATCCTACTAGCATTTTTACTCTCAAACTCTTCAATAAAGCTTATTGCCTCTTTTTTAAATTTCAGTTTCATAGGATAAACTTTTGTCGTTCTTCTTTGATTTATATTATTAAAAGCATTTATGTCTTTAATGCTTGCTGGTTTCTTATAATCAATATTTGTTATAGAAATATCTCTAATTTTATTAAGACGTAATTCACGAATTGCCTTTCTATCTTCACAGTATCCAATAGCATACCATACACCATTTCTAACTTCCATGATATAAGGCTTAAATAGCCTCACTGTCACGTTTTTCTTAATAGAAGAGTAATACGTTATTTGAATTGCCTTTCTTTGTGAAATAGCTTGATTTATTTGACTCACATGGGTATCATTCACTATCTGATCAGAAAAAATATTAGTGTTATTTACTTTAATGACATCGCCAAGAGAATCCAAATAAGATTTATTCATTTCTGGCGTTTTTCTAATGATTTGATCAATTAAATCATTTGCAAAACCACTAATGCTTAAAGATTTATATGGTTTCATTATTTCCTTCATAAAGTGTAATGAAAGAATTTCAGTTGGACTAAAACTAAAACTGAAACTGTTAATATTCATTTTTCCGCCTTTATAAGAAACTTTCCCATTTATCTTATCTTCAGTAACAAAAAAAACCATTGAAATACTATCTAAATCTCTTTCAATGGTTTTCTTACTCACTTCAATACTGCTTGCTCTTAAATGCGACAGTATATCATCCACCGTGTACCATTTGTCTACCGAAAGTAACTGCAAAATGTAAAGTTGTCTTTCAACTTGAGAAACTTTTGACATTTGTAGCCTCCTGAACATATCTCATATAATAATAGTAAATATGTCTAAAAATTGCTACAAATGTGCACATATGACACGGAAACATGCTTATTTGACGCGATTATTTTTTTTTGTTTATCGTTCTTCTCTAAAATACGCAACCCCAAGTCCTTTTGGTGGTTGTTTTTCTTTACTGTTTCTCGTTGCACTTAGTATGATTACAACGATCGTCGCAAGATATGGGAACATATCTATTATATATTGAGATATTGCAATATCGTATGCTTGCAATCTAAACCCTATAATATCTAATCCACCAAATATATACGCACCTAAAAATGCCTTAAAAGGATTCCATACGACAAATATGACTAAAGCTACTGCTATCCAGCCTCTGCCTGCAGTAATATTTTCTTGCCATACAGGAACATATACTAATGATAAATATGCACCACCAAGACCACATAACGCGCCACCTGTTAATATATGGATATACTTATACAAAGTAACGTTAATGCCTGCAGCATCAGCTGCACCAGGATTCTCTCCAACTGTTCTTACATTTAGTCCTTTTCTAGTGAAAAATAAATATACACCTAATACAATCGCTATAACATAGCTCATATATATAAATACATCTTGTTTAAAAAAGATGTCTCCAATTACAGGAATACTTGACAATATCGGTACATTTACAGGTGCAAAAAATGCTTTAAAGTCATTTGTTAATTTTACACCGAGCATACTTTTACCAACAAAACTAGAAAACCCAGTTCCAAATATTGTTAATGCTAAACCCGTTACAACTTGATTCGCTCTAAGTGAAACTGTTAAAAAAGCATATATTAAGCCCCCAAAAGCGCCTGCTAATATTGCTCCCAATATAGCCATTATAGGACTACCTGTTGAATAACCTGTTGAAAATCCAACGATGGCTCCCATTAACATAATGCCTTCTACACCTAAATTCAAGTTGCCAACTTTTTCTGTTAGCAATTCACCTAATGTCGCAAGCAAAAGTGGTGTTCCTGCAACAACAACTGCTGCAAAATATGTTATTTCCATAATACCCTCCTTAAAGCTTGTTCATTACGCTTTATCTTTCTTTAAAACAACTTTATAATTAATAAAAAATTCGCCGCCTAATACAAAGAATAATATAACACTTTGTATGATTTGCGCCACTGATTGAGGAATCTGCGCTGAAGTCTGAATGTATGATCCGCCTTGCAATAGAACCGCAAATAAAAATGATGTAATCATAGCTACAAATGCGTTTAAACCTGATAGCCAAGCCGTAATAATTGCAGTATATCCATACCCGCCAGATAGATAAACACTTAAGGTTCTCTCTATGGCTGATGCTTGTATCATACCTGCAAGACCACAAAGTCCACCACTAAGAATCATCGTTGTAACGATTACTTTCTTTACATTCATTCCTGAATATCTTGCCGTATCAATACTTTCACCAACGACTGCAATCTCAAATCCTTTTTTTGTATGATTCATAAATATGTAAATAATTATTGTAAGTATTATAGCAACTATCCAACCTATATGTACGCCAAACACCTTGGGCAATATAGCAACTCTTTCAAACATGGGAATAGTTGGAAACCCTAATGCAGAAGGATCTTTCCAAGGGCCATATTGTAAATAAGTTACCCATTTGATAGCTATATAATTTAACATCAAAGTGAAAATCGTTTCATTTACCCCAAACTTTACTTTAAAGAATGCAGGAACAAGTGCCCATATACCACCACCAATAATAGCTGCAACCATCATTAGTATCAATAATGTTGGCTTATTAAGATGTGATAAATTCAGTGCTACAGCACTGGCTGAAAAAGCACCAATCATAATTTGACCTTCGGCTCCAATATTCCAAAACTTCATCTTAAAAGCAAGTATTATTCCTAAGGAAGTTATAGTCAAAGGTATAGTTTTGTTTAATGTTTCTTTTATTCTAAATGCACTTCCAAATGCACCTTGAAGCATTTTGACATAAACATCAATTGCATCATGTCCAAGAATTTCTAGGAAAACTCCTGTTGCGACAAGTGATAGTATTATAATTAATACACGTAAAATATATGCATTTATTTTTTTTGTTTCTGCTTTTTTAACTATTCTTATCATGATATATCCTCTTGTTTATTTGTAACACCTGCCATAAGAAGTCCTAGTTCTTCTTTGGAAGTATCTTTTGCATTTACAATGCCTGATAGTTTTCCATCGCATAAAACCATTATTCTATCACTTAATTCTAATAAAACATCAAGGTCTTCTCCGATAAACAACACACCTACATTTTTTTGTTTTTGTTCATTGAGCAAATCATATATTTTATGAGATGATCCAATATCTAAACCCCTCACTGGATATGCAGTTATTAAAAGCTTCGGATTTGAGTCTATCTCTCTTCCTAATAGCACCTTTTGTATGTTTCCTCCAGATAATTGTCTGACAGGATGTTGAATACTTGGTGTTTTTATTTCTAGCTTTTCTACAATTCTATGCGCTTTTTCTTCAATATGCTTTCTTTTTAGCATAAACCCTTTTTGCTTTTGGTAATCTTTTAATATAAGGTTATGCACAATATCCATTGAAGCTACTAAACCCATACCCAATCTATCTTCAGGAATAAAACCCATGCGAATACCTAATCTTATGATTTCACGTGGTGTTTTACCCACAATACTTTCACCTTCAAATATCAGTTCACCATTTTGTATTGGGTAAAGTCCTGTAATAAATTCACACAACTCTTTTTGCCCACTCCCTGCAACTCCTGCAACTCCAAGAATTTCTCCTGTATGCAAGTCAAAAGAGACATCATCAATAATCTTGACTTTCTCCTGATCGATTGCAGTAACACTCTTAACTGATAATAATAATTCTTTATCTTCAACAAATGTTCTATCAATTTTCAAGTCAACACTTCGCCCTACCATTAAATCTGTGAGCTCTTTAATATTGCTTTCTTTTGTGTTAACTGTTGTAACAGACTTTCCTTTATGCAATACTGTTACGCGATCACTAATAGCCATTACTTCATTTAACTTATGTGTAATTATAATAACAGCACAACCAGCTGCTTTCATTTTCCTAATGATTTTAAATAATTTTTCAGTTTCTTGTGGTGTTAATACTGCTGTAGGTTCATCTAAAATTAAAATATCAGACCCTCTATATAATACTTTCAGTATCTCTAAGGTCTGTTTTTCACTAACTGACATATCATAGACTTTTTTGTCTGGATTAATATCTAGTCCAAACTTTTCCGAAATAGCTTGTATCTCACTTGCTAATTTCTTTTTATGAATAAAAAATCTACCTTTTTGTCCCATGATCATATTTTCTTTTGCTGATAACACATCAATTAACTTGAAGTGCTGATGTATCATTCCAATGCCAAGAGCTATTGGTTCCTTTGGTGATGTGAAGCTGACTTTCTTATTCTTAATAGAAATAGAACCGCTGTCAGGACTATATATTCCTGACAGCATGTTCATTAAAGTACTTTTTCCTGCGCCATTTTCACCAAGCAAAGCATGTACCTCACCTTGGCGAATATCTAAATTCACATCATCATTAGCAACAATAGTTCCAAACCTTTTTGAAATGTTTTCCATTTTTACAAAAATATTTGGATTCATTTTTGCCTCCGTCAATCCATTAATTTGTTGGTATTGTTCCTCTTACATTATCTACAAAGAAGAACATTCCTAGCATGTCACCATCGCTCATTTCTTCACCTTCTGGTACGATGATTTCGCCATCTTGATTCATTACTGGACCTGCAAATACATGTAAAGAACCATCTACGATTAATGCTTTTGCTTCATCTACTAATGCTTGCGCGCCTTCTGGTGCTATATCAGTTAATGGAGACAGATCAACTGTTCCTGCACTGATTCCTTCCCAATAAGCTGAAGGTGCCCAGTTTCCATCTAATACTTTTTGGATTTCACTTATATAGTAAGCTCCCCAGTTCCAAGTTGGTGCACATAAAAATGCTTCTGGAACCATTGCACTTGAATCTAAGTTATATCCAATTGCTGTTACACCTTTTTCTGCTGCTGCTTGAACAGGTGCTATTGAATCTTGATGTTGTGTTATTACATCATTGTTTTCATCTAATAAAGCTTTTGCTGCTTCTTTTGCTTTTGCTGGATCTATCCATGTATTTGTCCATCTTACATTAACAACTGCATCTGGATTTACAGACTTTACACCGATTGCAAATGCATTGATTCCTCTGATTACTTCAGGAATAGGCATAGCTGCAACATATCCAATATTGTTTGTTTCTGTTTGAAGTCCTGCTACGATTCCAGATAAATATCTTGACTCGTACATTCTTCCAAAGAAGTTACCCATATTATCAGTCATCTTGTATCCTGAACAATGTAAGAATACTGTGTCTGGATAATCAGGAGAGATACTTTCTAGGTAGTTCATATAACCAAAGCTTGTTGCAATTATTACGTCTGTTCCTTGGTCAACCATGTTAGCTACTACTTGCTCAATTTCTTGACTCTCTGGTACATTTTCTTGATAAATTGTCTCTACGTCTAACGCTTCTTCTAATGCAATTCTTCCGTTGTTGTGTGCGTCTGTCCATCCTGCGTCACCTATATGTCCAATATAGATAAATCCTACTTTTAACTTTTCTTCTGCAGGCTTTTCTGTTGGAGCAGGTGTGTCATCTCCACCACCACAACCAGTCAATACCAATGATAATGACATAGCTAATACTAACATTACAACTAAAAACTTTTTCATTCTTTGTTCCTCCCCTATGATCCTTTAAAGTTAAGGTTTAAGTATAACCTTTCCATTTTCAAAAGTTTCAATTCTTGCAAGCGACTCAAGTTTAAGACCTTTGTCTTTAATGAGTTGCGCACCTTCTTGAAAACTTTTTTCTATGACAATGCCTACACCAACTGGTGTTGCATTTGCCGCCGCTAAAATTTCTAAAACACCTTCAACCGCACTTCCTGATGCTAAAAAGTCATCAACAATCAATACACGATCTTCCTTGTTTAGGTACTTCTTTGAAACTCTTATTTTGTAGTATTTTCCTTTTGTAAAAGAATATACACTACCTTCATATGTTTCTGCGTCTAAATTTTTTGATTCATGCTTTTTAGCAAATACTACTGGTACATCAAAGTATTTTGCTGCTGCACAAGCTATGACGATTCCCGATGTCTCAACTGTTACTATTTTATTGATTCCATCATCTTTAAATAATCTATAAAACTCTTTTCCTATTTCATCCATCAACTTTACATCAATTTGATGATTTAAAAAAGAGTCTACTTTTAATATATCTTCGCCTACAACGTGGCCATCTTTATAAATTCTTTCTTTCAATAACTCCATATATACTCCCTGTGCTAATATTTTTCAAATAAAAAAAACCCAAATATAGGGTTTAGTTTTTTATAAGTGACTCATACTTATAGTGGGTTAATATTGGAAACCCGTAGAAACTCTTAGACCCTAATTCTAAGACTATATAAGTACAGTATTGCTTTTTATTTTATTGTTTTTTACTCATTTATTATATATGTTACCCAATAAAAAATCAATCAAAAATTCTTTGAATTATTGATTGATTTGAATATATTATTTCCTATTAATACGTTTTTATTGCTTCTTTTAACATGTCTAGTAATTGTACTCTGTCCATATCAAATAGCACTTTCGTATTTTTGTCATCTGCATGATATCCCATAAAGTCTACAACTGTTCTACCATATGTATATTCGCCTTTACATTCTACATCCACATGATACCACTCACCAGAAAACAACTCTGGATTGATTACGTATGCAACTGCACACAAGTCATGTACCGGTGGTCCATCAAAAGATGCACCTAATTTTTTATAAAAGTTGTGATAATACTCTAGCACTTCAGATGTAAATTTACCAACTGGTCCAATTGCTTCAATATCTTTAAATTCTGTTGTCATTATTTGTGATTTATGTGTAACATCTAGTCCTGCCATTATAATCGGTACACCAGATTTAAATACAACTTCTGCTGCTTCAGCATCAACTATTATATTAAATTCTGCTGATGATGTTCTATTTCCTACGTATGCAGCACCACCCATAATAACGATTTCTTCAATTTTCTCTTTTAACTCTGGGTGTGCTATAAGAAATAACGCAACATTTGTTAGTGGTCCAATTGCAATAAGCGTTACTTTTTCATCACTATTTTCTATAACATCTCTCATTACATCTATTGAATTTTCAAGTTTTGGCATATTGACATCTTGTGGTATATTCGGGCCATCAAGACCTGTTGATCCATGGACTTCTGGTGCAGTCTCAAGTTCTCTAACCAATGGCGCTTCTACACCTTTTCCAATTCGAATATCTTTATTTAAAAAATCACATATTCTTACTGCATTTTTATAAGTTTTGTCAATGGTTTGGTTGCCTGCTGTAGCTGTAATTGCTTTTACATCTAGCTTCTCATTTGCCAGAGCTAGAACTAATGCGACTGCGTCATCATAGCCAGGATCACAATCAATAATTACTGGTTTCATCTCATCCCTCCATTTTTAAAAACCCGAAAACAAATGCATATACATTAAGTTTTCGGGTTCATTTTTGCTTTATAGCGACTAATTTAAAACGTTTATTGCTTCTTTAATGCGATTTAATAATTCTTCTCTATCAACATCAAAAATGACTTTTACATTTTTATCTAGTTTCTGTACATTATAATAGTCAACTACAGTTCTTCCTAAAGTATGCTTTCCATCACATTCTACATCTACATGATACTCTTTTCCTTCAAAGATAGTAGGGTCAATTGCATATGCAACTGCACACACATCATGTACTGGTGGTCCTTCAAAAGCAAAGTCTGGATGCAATTTGTGAAATACATCAAAGAAGTCTAACAGCTCAGCCATAAATTGACCAATACGTCCCATAGATCTTATTTCTTCAACTTCATTTTTATATATTTGTGCTTCATGAGTGACTTCAAGCCCACACATGACCACAGGTATACCAGATTTAAATACAATCTCTGCGGCTTCAGGGTCAACTAATATATTAAACTCTGCAGCTGGTGTCCAATTGCCTAATGTTGCGGCTCCACCCATGATTATAATTTCATCAATTTTTTCTTTTAGCTCTGGATACGTTGTCAAAAGCAAAGCAATATTTGTAAGTGGACCTGTTGGTATAAGCGTTATTTTCTCTTCTGATTCTTCCAACACTTCTCTCATTACATCTAATGATTTTTCTAACTTTGGCATTTGCTCTATGACAGGTAGCTCCGGCCCATCTAATCCAGTATCTCCATGCACTTCTGGTGCAGTTATTAATTCACGCGTTAGAGGCTTCGCTAGTCCTTTTGCTATTCTTACATCTTGTCCAATAAATTTACATACTTTTATGGCATTGATATATGTTTTTTCTAATGTTTGATTTCCAGCTGTTGTTGTAATCGCTCTTACATCTAGCTTTCCACTTCCAAAAGCTAATATGAGTGCTATTGCATCATCATGACCTGGATCACAATCGATAATAACTGGTCTTTTAGACATGCTTACTTCCTCCGTCTATTCTTTGTTTTTTAATTCGTTTAATTTGATTTTGTTTTTGGATTGCATATAATACGAGTCCAATAACCGTTACAATATATGGTATCATTTGAACAAACTCTGCTGGAATTTGTAATGACTGCAATGAGTTTGATAATGCATCTGCAAAACCAAATAATAGTGTAGCGAGGAATGTTCCTATTGGTGTTCCTCCACCCATTGCCTCTGCTGCGAGTCCAAAGAACCCTCTACCAACGGTCATGTTTTTTGAGAACCAAGAAACATATCCCATTGACATAAATGCACCACCAAATCCAGCAAACATACCACTTAGCATAAGTGCAATGTATTTAATTTTAATAACACTTACACCAACTGAATCTGCTGCATGTTCATTTTCACCAACTGCTCTTATTCTTAATCCTATTGGTGTTTTGTATAAGAATATATATATTAAGAATACACACAGTAATGAAAAATAAGTTAGTATATTATGATTTGATAAGACACCAGATAACACTGGAATACTATCAATAATCGGCAATGAAACTTTTGGTAATACTTTACTTGCAAGTGAAGATGAAATACCTTTGTCCCCTGCAACTACATAAAGTAAAAATACTGTTCCGCCTGCACCTATTAAGTTTAATGCAATACCTGACATAATAATATCTGTTTTGAGATTTAGTGCTGCATAGGCCATTAATGCGCCTGCCAATATGCCTGCTAATACTGCAGCTAATAACCCTATCCAAACATTTTGTGTCGCTGCACTAACAATAACACCTGTTAATGCAGAGATTAACATCATACCTTCTAATGCAATATTTATTACCCCAGCTTTATCAGAAATAAGTGCACCAAGCGCTGCAAATAAAATCGGAGTAGTTACTCTAAGAACTGCATAGCCAAATCCTACTGAAAATATAACACTAAAAATTCCTTCTAACATAATCTACTCCTCCTTTCCACTCTCTGCTAATTCTGATTTCGCTTCTTTAAATACCCATTTATGCTTATATTTCGCTAAGAAACTCTCAGCTACAATTAATACAATTATAATTCCTTGAATAATACCGACTACTTCATTTTGTACGTCAGATGATCTTGACATAATATCTGCGCCGATTCTTAAATAGGCAAGAAAAAATGCTGCTAATGGGACGTACTTCGGATTGTTTCTAGCTAATATAGCAACAATTACGCCATCCCATCCATAACCAGGTAGTGCTTGCCAAGTGAATCTTCTAAACATACCAAGGACTTCAATAGCGCCACCTGCTCCTGCAATGAATCCCCCAAGAAGTTGCGAATATAAGATTACTTTTAAAGTCTTTACACCAGAGTACTCAGCAAACTTAATATTTTCACCTGTTAATCTTAATTCATATCCCCATTTGGTTCTAAATAAGAAATAATAACCTGCAAGTATAATAACTATAGCTACAAATAACCCAAAGTGAACTCTCGTTCCAGGTAATATTTTTAATAGCTTGGCAGATTCTGGTAATCTGTTTGATACCATTGCACCTGCATTTACATCTCTCAGATGATAATTAATAACATAAACACCTAAAAACAGTGCAATATAGTTAAACATTAACGACGATACTAATTCAGATGCATTATATTTCACTTTTAATACTGCTGGGATTCCTGTAACAAGACTTCCTGCCATACCACCTACAATAATGGCAATTATTGGATGTATTACAATAGGAAGTTGTAGTACTAATGCTATTACTGATGCTGCTACACCACCAATAAAGAAAGCCCCTTCTGCACCAAGGTTAAATTGTTCAGCTCTAAACATTAAACTTACTGCCAAACCTGTAAATATTAATGGTATTGTCAGTTCGATTACATTCCCTATATGGCGCAAGCTATCAATTGGTCCAATTAGAAATCCATATAAAGCTTCACCTGGGTTATCACTTGCGAAAATTATTATTATAAGTGCTATTAATAGTGCAATACCGATGGCTACTCCTGTACGTATGATTTCAAAATTAAGTTTTCTTTTAGTCTTCATATGTCGCCCTCCTTACTTCCTCAGGCGTTTGTTTTTTTATACCTAACATGTACAAGCCTAATTCTTCTTCTGTTAAACTTTCCACATCATCAAAATATCCATAGATTTCACCATCATACATTACGATCAATCTATCACTTAGTTCTAAGACTTCGTTTAGGTCTGCAGATGATAAAACTACTGCAATACCTTCATCTCTTAGTTCAACAAGTTTTTTTCTAATTAACTCTGTAGCACCAACGTCTATTCCACGTGTTGGTTGATCTGCTATTATTATTTTAGGGTCATCAGAAAACTCTCTTGCAACTACAACCTTTTGAATGTTTCCACCTGATAGCATTTTTACAATCTGTGATGGCGCGTTACATTTCACTTTATAGTCATCCACTTGCTTTAAAGCTCTCTTTTTTATTTCTTTAATATCTAGCGAAATACCATTTTTCAATGTTAATTTTTCATACATTGTTGATATTAAATTATTTTCTATATCCATATTTCCAGCTATTCCTAAAGTCATTCTATCCTCTGGAATATGTGTTTCACCAAGTTCTCTTATTTCTTTTATACTTAAGTCATTAATTTTTTGGTCTTTAATAAAAATCTCTCCAGCGTCTATCTTTTCAATACCTGTCAACGCATTAACTATTTCTCTTTGACCATTTCCTTCTACACCAGCAATTCCAAGAATTTCTCCATCTTTTACTGCGAAGGATACATTGTTAACAACGATTTGTCCAAACTGATTTGAGTGTTTTAAATTTTTTGCAACTAATGAAATCTCTTTTGGTTGAGCTTTGTCTTTCTCTACTGTTAAAATAACATCTCTACCAACCATTAGTCTTGAAATATCTTCTTCTGACACATCACTTACTGCGTGTACGCCTACTGACTTTCCATTTCTCATAATTGTAATTCTGTCGCATATTTGCTTTATTTCTTTTAGTTTATGGGAAATGAAGATAATCGTATGCCCTTTTTCTTTTAATATCTTAAGTTCTCTAAATAATTCGTCTGTCTCCTGAGGTGTTAATACCGCAGTAGGTTCATCTAATATTAATATCTTTGCACCTCTAAATAATGCTTTAAGTATCTCAACCTTTTGCTTTAATCCTACTGATATGTCCTTTACAACTGATGTTGGATCTACGTCCAAGTTATATTGCTTTGCTAATTCGCCAGTAATTCTTATAGCTTCTTCTCTACTATAAAAAATTCCTTTTTTGGGTTCTGTTCCTAGAACAATATTTTCTGCAACTGTCAATGATGGTACTAACATAAAATGCTGATGTACCATTCCTATTCCACTTGCAATTGCTTGCTTTGAAGAACTTAGTTCGATTTTTTCATTTCTTAAGAATATGCCGCCTTCTTCAGGAGATTCCATACCAAATAGTATCTTCATTAATGTAGATTTACCTGCTCCATTTTCTCCACACAAGGCATGTATCTCTCCTTCTTCTAAAGAGAAATCAACCTTATAGTTAGCAACTATTCCATTTGGATATACTTTCGTAATACCCTTCATTTCTAGTAATGCATTTGCCACTTCATCACATCCGTTTCAATATTATTACTCTTATACTCTTATTGTTAAAAATTATAAAGAATAGGTAGCCCATCGAGGCCTCCCTATCTTTGCCGCAAACTATGTTTGCGACTCTAAGTGCGAGCGCAATTGATTCATTTGCGCTTTATTTAAAAAAACAACCCATTGCAGACCAATGGGTTGTTTTTGCAATACTAATTACTGTACACTATTTTTTAATTCAGCTAATTCGTCTGAAGTCATACCAAATGCAGAACTTACAGCGATATCTCCTGATAAAATCATTCCAGCGATATCTTCAATTTCTGCTCTGATTTCATCAGAAATTAAATTCATATAAATATCATTTTGAGCTAATCCAATAGCTTCTTCAGCGATACCAAGATTCTCAGCAGCACCATATACTAATGTTCCAGCAACGTGCATATCAACAGCTCTTAATAAAGAGTTATCTACTCTCTTTAACATAGATGTTGTAATTAATGCAGCTTTGTCTGGATCACTCTCTAAGAAGATTCCAGCTTGATCAGAGTCAACTCCGATTGCATACTTTCCTTCTTCTTTAGCAGCGTCTAATTGACCTAAACCTGCTTGACCAGCAACGTTAAATCCGATGTCTGCGCCAGCTCTATACTGAGCTAATGCCATCTCTTTACCTTTTGCAGAGTCATCAAAACTTCCAATGTAAGAAACTAAAACTTTCATTTCAGGATCTACATATAATGCACCTTCAATATAACCAACAAGGAAATCGTTAATTACAGGAATATCCATTCCACCTAAGAAACCGATCATTTTGTCTGCATTTGCTAATTCCATGTCTGAAGTTGTTACTTTTGCAGCTAATGCTCCTGCTAAGAAAGAACCTTCATTTTGGTTGTAAAGAATAGAGTAAACATTTGGTAAATCAAACTCATCATAATTAACAGCAGTGTCAAATATGAAGAATTTCTTGTCATGGTTCTCAGAAGCTACATCTTGTAAGTACTCAGTCATTTGCCATGTACCAACAACTACGATATCCCAATCTTCTTCAGCGATATCAAGTAAAGTAGGCTCCCATTTTGTTTCATCGTAACCCATTTCGATTGTCTTAACTTCTACTTCGTCACCATAAGCATCTTTAACTAACTGCATACCGTTGTTTGCAGAATCAAAGAATGATTTGTCACCTAGAGTTCCGTTTAAAAGAAGTACGATTTTTAATGGCTCAACTGTATCTTCAGCAGGAGTCTCCGCTGGAGCATCGTTTCCACCACCACAACCAGTTAAAACTAAACTGAATGATAATACTAATACTAACAATAACAATAATACCTTTTTCATTTTACATCCTCCCATAAGTTAAATTTATTGAAAAATACACTTTAATTATAACATAAACTCATATAAGCTATTACAGTTTTTTTATCTGAATGTTCGAAATTTCAGCACTGCTAGGTGTAGATGATTGCGCACCTAACTTAGTAATGCTTATGGCCGCAGCCTTTTGAGCTTGGTCAATAGCCTCCGAAACATCCAGTCCCTTTGCAATAGATGCAGCCAAATACCCATTAAAACAATCGCCTGCACCTGTTGTATCAACTGGTGTTACCTTATATGATTTATATTTTCTGTAATCCCCTTTTGAACAATAAATTACCCCTTCACTGCCCAATGTTACAATTATATCATTATATGTATCATGATTTATTTGATCTAATACACTAATAATTTCATCCTCTGAGTGACCTATGTTTTTATTTAGTAAGGCACCCAATTCTGTTCGATTTGGTGTGAGCAAATCTACTTTGCTAATAACTTCACTACTAATTTCCTTTACTGGCGCAGGGTTTAAGATTATCATCTTCCCTAATTGGTGCGCATTAGTAATTACATATTCTATTGTTTCTTTTGGTATTTCTTGTTGAATAAGAACAATATCACTTTCTTCAATTATATGCATTGCATGATCAATGTCTTGTGTTGTTAAGTGTTGGTTAGCACCTTTTACTACAACAATAGCATTTTCAGCATGCTCATCAACAGATATGAAAGCAAACCCAGTATGATAGTCATCTGATTTAAATATATAGCGTGTGTCTACACCTACGCTTTTCAAATTTTCTACAACTTTATGCCCATTCTCATCATTGCCAACTTTTCCAACAATGGCTACATCAACACCTGCTTTTGCAACAGCAAAAGCCTGATTTGCCCCTTTCCCACCAAAGAATTCATCAGCTGCGTCACAACTAATTGTCTCTCCTGGAGAAGGTATTCTATTTACTTGTGCCACTATATCAATATTCAAGCTACCTATTATAACTACTTTTTTCATTTCAACCTCCATAGGTTATACACCAGAATAATAATGACCATCCATAACATCAGCTATCTCTAGTCGAACTAACCCTTCTTTTAAGGACTCATTCATACTTTCAATTATTTGTAATACTTCAGATTCTGATTCATCATAAAAATTCAGCCTAAATACATTAACGTTGGCTTCTTCTAACTGTTCCATTATTTCTGGCACATACACTTTTGAACTGCTTAGGAGTGTAGCTCGGCAATCCATTGGATCTAAGTGTAAAGGCATTATATTATCTCGTTCATGTGCCAGTCCATATCCATTTGTTTTACATTGATTGCAATTTAAATGGCCACTAACTTCACTTCCTATAGGACAATGTTCACTTTGCATCATTGGAACTCTTCCATAAACAATTGCCTCAATATCTAATCCATCTATTTTCATTTCTTTAATTTGTTTGAGATTTAATTCTGGCGAAAGCATACAACCAGATATTCCGTAGTGATTGATTGCATCAATTGAAGCACTGTTACATATATTTAGTGAATAATCACCATATATATTTTCTACACTTTCATTCACTAATGCTAATTGTCCAATATTGCCTATCAGAATGCCATCAATACGTTCTTTTGATACTTTTTGAATAGTTTCTTTTATTAATTTTTCATAGTTACCCTTCGTGATTGGCGGTAACCATAAAATGACTTTTATACCCTTTTCACTCAACATTTCACAGATATAACTAAAATAATTTTCTTCCGCACTTTTATACGGCAAGTATATTATATCTACATTATCAATTTTTTTTAGGACATTTGTCTCAAAATGGTAGAAAAAAGCAGAAATCATTGGCTTTTTCTCTCTATGTTCAACCTTTTCCTTTATTTCAAAGGTTGTCGTTGACACTTGCCTGTTAGGATACTTTGTTTGCTTAAACTCCTCAAGCTTATCTAAGGCTTCACGTCTAATGCTATTAATTGCTTTTATTGGCATTGACACTTCCTCATCAATTTTCATAATCAACTCATTTATCTCAAATGGTGTACTTCCCGTTTTTCTAAGTTGTTTTTCAACTACGTCCTCGCTCAATGGTCTATTAATTGCTTTTTCAACTAGTGCTTCGCCTTCGACAATCACTTCTATTTCGCCTGCGTTTATAGTCAATACCGGCTTTTTATTTAATGTTGCCTCAAAATTCATTTGGATAAATGATTTTTTTTGGCTAGATTTATATGTTTGTTGCGCTTCACTCATTAGTGATTTCTTAGTTATTCGATAAACCAAATCTCCATCTTTTACAGTTCCTCGAATATCACCTACTATAACTGTATCATTACGATTTGCTGATGTTACTCTCTCACCGTTTTTTACCATGAAGCTAATTACATTTCCAGGGAGTTGGTCATTTACTATTTCTATACCATCACCAATATGTAAATCTTCTTTTAGTTTTATCTTAATTGTATCTTTCTTACTTTCATAAGCTCTAACAGTTCCTACTAATGCGCCCCAATGTTTTGGTCTATCTTTTGTAATTAATCGTTTACTAAGCTTTTCTTCAAAGTATCCTGTTGAAAAACCACCTCTATTAAATATTTGTATCAAATCTTTTGCATCTTTCAACTCTACATTTCCAGATTTGTTCTCCAATGCTAAGTCTAAATATTTTCTATATATTTTAGTTACTATTGCAGTGTATTCTGGGGACTTCATTCTACCTTCTATTTTTATTGAAGCAACCTTAGATCCAACTAGTTCTGGTAAATGTTCCACCAATTTCAAGTCTTTCGGACTTAAGTAATACCCTTGTTCCTTAATTCTCTTATAGTTATCTCGATTTTTCTCAACGACTTCAAAAGGTAGCCTACAAGGTTGCGCACAGCGCCCTCTATTACCGCTTCTACCGCCATTAAAACTACTTAGCAGGCATTGTCCAGAGTAACTCATACATAACGCGCCATGGACAAATGTTTCGACTTCAATAGGACTATTTTTTGATATATAGTCAATTTCTTCTTGGTTTAATTCTCTCGCTAAAATCACACGCTTATAGCCCAACTTGGCATACTCAAGCACGCCTTCTAAGCTATACACAGTTGCTTGAGTTGAAGCATGCAATGGAAAATCAGGTAATTCTTCTTTTATTATTTCCCCAAAACCAATATCTTGAATAATAAGTGCGTCTGCACCTAGTAGATACATTTTTTTTGCATACTCTACTGCTTGTGGTAATTCTTGATCATTTAGTAATGTATTCATTGTTATATATATTTTTACGTCACGAACATGTGCATACTGAATAGCCTCAACTATTTCTTCATCAGAAAAATTTGTAGCATTCTCTCTTGCATTAAATAACTGTCCACCTATATATACTGCGTCTGCGCCATTTTCTACTGCTGCAACTAATTGTTGCATACCTCCTGCTGGAGCGAGTAACTCTGGTCCTTTAATCATAAATTTCACCCTTCTTTTATACGTTTGCGTCTATTTTATATAAAAAAACAAGACACAATACTCTATTCTAATTATATAGTATCATGTCTTGTGATTCATTTAGTATTTATTTATTAGTTTATCTATTGTTTTATCCAAGTACATACATATTTGTAGCCCAAATCATTTATCTTATCTTTCTCATTTCCTTGTTTCCAAAACCCTAAAACACCTTGCTCTTTCATTGCAATATCAAAATGTTTCATGGCTATCCCCATATCGATATATTGCATGTTAAACCCCAATTTATTCCCTGTATAGTTTTCATCAAAAGCCACATAAAAATCTAGTTCTTCTTCATTTTCTTTAACAACTATACGCCATGGCTGTTTATTTGATGCTGATGGTCCAATTTGAATACATTTCAAACCACGTCCAATAGCATTTTCTGAGTGACTTTTCATTGGATTTTGAAAAGAACCATGAAAAAACAATTCACTTATTTTTTTTCTTTTATTGGATTTCGCCATTTTTCTAATGAGTGACTCACCAATACTTTTTGATTTAGCTTCAATACCTAATGGTGTTATTGCAGGTATAATATATCCTCTCGGTATCATTATTTTACCCTCAAAGTCTTTTCTTTTAAAGGTACCGCCTAGCCAACATGTTCCAATACCAATTTGGGTTAACTCCAAAATTACATGTTCAAAAATATATCCAAAATCGACTAAATCTCTATCCGAATTTTTACACATTCCGATAATATATCCTGAAGAATTTTTTATAAAACCATATGTCCCAATAGCTTTCACGCCCTCTTCGGATGTGTTTTTTTCAATGAAATCAAATGTACACATATTTCCAAAAGGACTTTCAACTAAATCTTCATTTTTTAATATTTTTTCTATTTGACTAATGGTTTGTTCTTCAAGACTGCTTTTAACAAATGTTCGCACTGATTTTCTTTTTACAATTGCTTCTATATAATCCATTGTATCAACTACTTTCTTTTATCTAGTATTATTATACCAAATCTTTATGCTGCTACAATAGTTATTATGAAGCAATCGTATCTTCCTTATTTAACACAACATCTTTTGATCCTAATTTCCATACTGCAATGCCAACAATAATTGAAATAGGTAGTGCAATCATTATTGGATCTACTATGCCTAATTTTTCAAGTGATGTTCCCGCTACTAAAGTTGGTTTATTAAAAATTAATTGGCATAACTGTAAACTAGCAGCTTGTTTTTTATGTACAAAGAAAATAAGGAATAAACTAGCAAATGCACCTGAACATATACTTGATATGGCTGCTTTTCTTGTAAAAGTCTTTGAATATAGTGTCGCTATATATACAGGTAGGAAAGTTGCAGCACAAAGACCAAAAAACAGTGATGTACCCTGTGCAATAATTGCCATACTTACATCTAGCTTGCTTGATAAATATGCTAGTATTGCACTAACAACTATACTTATTACCATACCTAGTTTTGCATATCTAATTGTTTTTCCTTTGATACCCAAACTTTTTTCTACAAAATCTCTTCCAAAAGCAGTTCCCATTGTGTGATATAGCGCACTTAAGGTTGATAAAGATGCTGCTAATAAAATTATAATGAATATGTCACCAAAAAGTTGTGGTAAAAAAGTTTTGATGAATCCAGGAATAATTTGGTCATTTCCACCAGCAGCTATAACTGAAATATTGCCTGTCTTTTGATAATAATAAACATTTGTTAGTGCTCCAACAATAAATGCGGTTCCTGTCATCATAAATAAAAATATGCCACCTGATAAAACCGCTCTATTTAATTCTTTATTACTCTTTACAGTCATAAATTTTATGATTAACTGTGGTTGAGCAAGAACACCAATCCCTACACCCATTACAAGAGTAGTAATTATAGTCCACCAAAGAGGTGTATCAAATGCTGGCATACTCGTCCACCCCTGAAATCCAATAGACGCTAGTTTTTTTGTTTGCTCTATAATTGCTTCACTATTCATCATGTCCGTTAATTGGTGATGTGCACTAGATATACCACCAAGGTTCTTATAAGTAAATACTAATAAAAAGAGCATTCCTATAAACATGATGCCCCCTTGGAATGCATCTGCAAACATAATACCTTTTAGCCCTCCAAAAGTTACATAAATAGCAATTAATACTGCAAATACAATTAATCCTGCCGTGAAGTTTAACCCAAAGTACTTAGATATAAAATCTACGCTTCCTTTCAATATTGCTGCTGCATATATTGGCATAGATAAAAATATTAATAGACCTGTAAAACCTTGTATAAATTTCGACTCATATCTGATTGCTAACATATCTGGTAAAGACTGTGCCCCTAACCTATGTCCAACTTCTCTTGTCCTTTTACCAAAAACTGTAAATGCAATGAATACACCTACAAAAATATTTAAAACTGTCAGCCACAAAAGACTCATTCCAAACTGTCCTGCTGCACCTCCAAAACCTACAATAGCTGATGTACTAATAAATGTAGCACCATATGAAAATGCCATTACTAATGGATGCATTTCTTTTCCAGCTATAAAATAATCGCTTTCACTATTCGTTCTTTTGTACCCTGAATATGCTAATAATCCTAATATAATAATATAAATGCCTGTAATAATAATCGTTGTCATATTGATACCTTCCTTTATTCTTTATTCCAATTTATAATTCCATATACTATACACAAACACATACTGAGAAATGCAAGTGTGACTGCGCCAATTATTCCAATATCATTAATTCCAAACATTATGCCACCTCCTTTTTTTCCAATAAAAAAACCCCTCGTCTCAGATTATGAGACGAAGGGTATACTCCGCGTTACCACTCATTTTTGTTTTTTTGTATAAAAAAAACACACTTTTCAGATACGAGAATTACTTCTGATATCCTATCCCAATAACGGTGGTCTTCCGCACTGCCCTACTTAATTCAAGCAATAAGCTCCAAAGGGAACTTCAACTAATTTCTACATAAGTTTGCTTACAGTCAACGACAAACTCTCCCTAAATGTTTTCCAAAGTTTACTTTCCTTTATCAACGCTTTTCAATATTAACGTTATCATACACACTTTATTGTTCTTTGTCAATCACCAATTTAATGTATTAAAGTGCTAAATCAATATTTCTATTACATATTATATATTTCAACGCCGTTTCCGCCGCTTTTTTTCACATCCAATAGACATCTATATGCATTTTCTAAAATTCTGTCTGAGCTCTCAGGTTGATCAAAGTAATACCCTCCAAGACTTACAGTAATCGGCATACGAATCTCGTCCCATTTCATATTTGCAATACGGTCACATATACTTTGCGCTATAGTATAGCTGTTTTTATACGAATTATTTTTTAGTATAATCATATATTCATCATCACCTATTCTGCCTAACTCAGCAGATGAATCTACTACTTCTTCCAATATTTTAGCAATTTTTATGATCACTTCATCACCACGATATTGTCCATAGCTTTCATTTATTTTCTTCAAATGATCTATATCCATTAAGTAAACCGATATATATTCTCCATTTAAATTATTTGTTTCTTCCTCAATAGCATTCAGCATATAACCTCTATTTTTTAGTCCAGTTAAACTATCTGTTGCTGCTTTATCATTTATTTCTATTTGGGTTTTATTAAGCATTTCCATCTTTCTATGATAGTCTTTCATAATTCTATATACTAGTAAAAAACAAGCTATTGAAATTATGATAAGCATCGCTCCAAAATCAATTAATCTCGACTTATCTGATTCATATTGAATAATTAAACTTGGAAATTGCCATTCAACAAATAATAATACTAATATAGCAACGGTATTAATTATTACTGCCCACTTTACTTTTGCTTGGTTGAGCAAAACAGCCATCATCATATAATTAAAAACATAAAAATAGGGAGCTGTCCCAAGGGACCCTCCAGATGCAATCCATATAAGAGGTAAAAATATGACCCCAAGTGCAATTACAATAATATATGATAATACAATATATTCTCCTGCCTTATGGGAAAGAAAAATGAAAAGAATGGTAATAGCTGCCATAAAGAAACAAGATCCTACTATAAGAAGTCCTAAGTCTAAAGCAAAACTTAGCACACCTGCTATTGTAGAAAAAAGCATTCCAATAACTGCTGCAACTATATATACTCTATATTCAATTTCACCCTCTTTAAATTTTGCATATACATCCTTTATCATATTTGCCTCTCACTATTTATATAATAATATATCTTATTTAAACTTTACAGCAGTACCATATGCAACGATTTCAGCTGCACCTTGCATAAGTGCGCTAGATGTATATCTTACATTTACGACTGCATCTGCACCCATTTGTGTTGCTTCTTCTGCCATTCTTTTAGTCGCTATTGCTCTTGCCTCATTTAGCATATCCATATAGCCTGTGATTTCACCACCAACTAAATTTTTAAGACCACCAACAATATCTGTCCCCATATGTTTTGCTCTTACGGTTGTCCCCTTTACTAGGCCTAACATTTCAAACTCTTTTCCTGCTATGTAATCAGTATTTACTAAGATCATCTGATTCTTCCTCCTTAATCTCTCTTATCCGCTCATTCATATTATGCACAATACTATAAATTAATCCAGCTAATGCCGCTGCAACGATTATAAGAAATACTATACCAATACCATTTCCTAGTGATAACGATGCAGTAATATAAATAAATCCATATCCCATTATGAAAATACCTGCTATCAAACTAATAATAATTGTTATTAACACTTGCTTATTCATAATACCCCCTTGTAATAGCAAACAAATACGAAGCTCACCATTTGCATAGTGAGCTTCATTAATTTTTATTCTACTTCAAAATCATCTTTAGGTGCACCACATAATGGACATACCCACTCTTCCGGAACATCTGCAAAAGCTGTCCCCGGAGCTACGCCATTATCAGGATCTCCAGTTTCTGGATCATAAACATATCCACATATAGTACAAACATATTTCTCCATGATATCACTCCCTTCTAAAACTTATTATACCACACCAGAATAATTGAAAAACAATTATTTATTTGTTATAATTTTCTTGTAGCTTTATTCGTTTAAAGTGCTACAAAGGAGGGTATTTATGATTTGGAGATGTACAGTATGTGGGATGCAATGTGAGGATGATATTGCTCCAGAAACTTGCCCTAAGTGTGGGGCACCAAGAGAAAAATTTATCGCTATTACTGAAGAAGAAACTGAAAAGATTTATTCTTCATTAAGAACCAATGATATTCATATGGAAATAGTTAATTTGTGTTCAATGATTGTTGAATTAGCAGAAGAAGGGATTGAGATTGATCTTGACCCTGGATGTGTTGACTTATTTAAAAAAGCGGCAGATGAAGCTTGGATAATAAAAAACAGATCTAAAGCTGAGATTCAAGGACATATGAACAAAGGGAAATGGTAAAGGAGATTTAATTATGAACTTAAAAGGAACTAAGACTGAACAAAACTTAAAAGATGCTTTTGCAGGGGAATCCATGGCAAGAAACAAATATTCTTACTATGCAAGTAAAGCAAAAAAAGAAGGTTATGAGCAAATTGCAGCAATTTTTCAAGAGACTGCTGACAATGAAAAAGAGCATGCTAAAATGTGGTTTAAATTATTTGATCGTATTGGAAGCACACCTGAAAACTTATTAGCGGCTGCCCAAGGCGAGCACTATGAATGGACAGAAATGTATGCTAATATGGCTAAAGATGCACGTGCAGAAGGTTTTGACGACATAGCAAATCTATTTGAGGGTGTTGCTAAAGTTGAGAAAAAGCATGATGAAAGATACCAGGCTTTATTAAAGAATATTGAAGATGGAAAAGTATTTATAAAAGACTTAGAAGTTGACTGGAAATGCAGAAATTGCGGACATATTATAGAGAATGAAAAAGAGGCACCAGAGATTTGCCCAGTATGTTCTCACCCTACAGCACATTTTGAAGTTAGATGTACTAATTGGTAAATGAATATTTAAAGCTGCCGAGTTTGGCAGCTTTTTTTATTGAATATTTATAATGACCAGCTCTGGTCTATTAAATATTCTTATACGTTCTACAGATGTACCAATACCTCTACTTACATATAGAAAGTGTTGCTCTTCTGTGTATAATCCAGCATCATATTTAGGAAATAATTTTTCATTGGGTGATATAATTCCTCCAATAAACGGTAATCTCACTGCACCGCCATGGATATGACCAGACAACACTAAATCTGCTCCCCAATTTTTATACTGCTCAAAATAAGTAGGGTCATGAGCAAGTAAAATATTAATTGTTTTTAATTCAGCTTTTCCTACCGATGCAGCTATATCAGAATCGGAAAATTTAGCTGATTCTAAACTATCATTAACTATTTTTAAACGATATGGAATATCGCTTAACCCTATAAGTTTAATATTGTAATCATCAATTAGTGCGGATTGATTATCAAGAATAGTTACGCCTAGATCATTTATTTTCGCCATATAAGACTGATAAAAACTTGGTCTTATTATGCTAGCATACAGCTCATGATTTCCTAATGAATAATAAATTGGAAATTTTTCATCCAATGATTCAATCCAGTCAAAAACAGCTTGGCCATCACCCTTAGAAGAGCTAATCATATCACCTGTGATTAATATGACGTCTGGGTTTTCTATCATAATTCTGTCTGTTAATACATTCTGATTTAAGAATAATTGATCATTATGCAAGTCTGTCACATGAATAATTTTGAAGGGACGATTCAACTCTTTTTCAGAAATACTAATAGATACTTCTGATACACTAATCCATTTCGTACTAATGAAAATCACCGTAACAAATATCAACAGAAAAAAAACAAAATATTTTCTTTTATTTTTCATCATATCCAACAAGGTTAAGACCCCTTCCAAATTTGCTAATATCACTAGGCTTTAGCGCCAATAATCTAGCAAGCTTGCTTCCTAATTCTATTAAATCTTTTTCATTTCCGGATAATAGCTCTAACTCTATTTCATTTATCAACGATTCATCTTGTCCGGAAATAACAGCGCCTCTATCAAATACTATTTCTATCTTTGTACTTTTGTATTCGGCAATTATCTTATCTCTTTTAATTTCTGATTTAAACAATTGTACAAGTTTTTTCTTTTTTGCAATTTCTTTTAAGGCGCTATATACTTCAATATCCTTTAGTAATTCAATATTAATATGAGAAAAATCCATTAGTTTTTCAGCAATTATACAATTATGCTCATCTCTTTTATGTAAGCCATTCTCGCTTTTTCCACTTGTTTTCACAGTTCCAATCCATTGATTAGACTCTTTTCTAATACGAACAGCATAGCCTGCTTTTATCAAATCGTATTTTGTAGTATCAAAATAATAGGCCGTCATTAACTCCTGGCCTTTGTTATCGCACTTCAATCCTACTATTTTTTCAATAGCAATAATAAGGTCACTTATACTGATTTCGCGTGTCATATCATATTTTAATTCTATTTCCATAACTTCTCCTTTTTTGTTATTTTCAGAAAAATTGTTTTTTTCAATATTTTCGCTTTTTATTTCACATCCATTAGGTTATAATTATATTAAGATGAATACGGAGGTGCATTTTATGTACTATAGTAAAGACAAATCTCAGCTAAATCAGGAACGTGTAGCCTTGACAGCAAGAATTTCGGCTACTACTTTGGTATTATTCATAGTTTTTTTATTAATGTAAACACAAACAAATTAAACATCCCAATTTTTCTTTCTTTTTTTACTTTAAAAAACGACCTTAAGGGTCGTTTTTTGTTTGTTCTTTATTTACATAGTCATATCAAAAATATTTATGCCACCGAAATCCGCTAAAGTCTTTCCATTTTTATCATTTTCCAAATTTTGGCGTGCTACTTTTTCTGCTATATCAATATCAATACCCATGCTAAATACATTTTTCTTGGTCATTGCTTTTAATAGCTCTCCATGCTCAAAATAATTTCCATCTTCGTCTACACAGTATCTACAATAGATACTTTCAATATTGCTTAACCCATAATCGCTAGGCTCATCCATTGACATCCCGCAACCTTTACATTTTTTTTGTTCCATATTACTTCTCTCCCTTTAATGTTTTTCTATTTGTTATATAATAATTATATCAAATATATTACAACTTGAAAAGTCACTGCCTATAAGTACGTGAAAAAACGAAAAGAGGGCTCTATGAATAAACTTAAAACCGATCCATTAAAATACCTATCCATATTTTTTGTTTTACACTTTGCAATAGATATGACTTTTGCAATACCATTATTTATTATGCCAAATGAGTTGTTAAGCTTATTAGGGTGGGAAACTATTGATCCTATAACGGCTCGTATTGTTGCTGCTGCTCTTTTTGGTATTGGTATCGAATCATTACTTGGTAGAAAATCTACTATTGAGGGTTTCAACGGCATGCTAAATTTGAAAATCATATGGTCATTTTTTGCCATATTTACATTTGTCATTTCTATCATTCAGCTAAAAGAAAAGACACCCATTGGCGTCTTTGTTGGTTTAATTATATTTTTCTGTTTTAATTTACTTTGGATCTTTTGGAAAATCCAAATCAAAAAGCTTATTGAATCAAATCAAGATAATACTTTAAGCGATCAAATTGAATAAAACGAGCTTCTCTGTGTATTTCTTTACCCTTGTGAAATACCAATAGGGTTGGCACAGTAAACACCATCCATTGACCCGTAACTTCTTTGGCCTGATTGATATCCACTTTTATCAAGTGGATATTTTTATTTTCATTCACAATTTCATCGACTTTTGGCGCTATAGCCATGCATGCACCACATTGTAAACTGGATATATACACTAGGGCTATTTCATTTTTATGAATAGCCTCTAAGATTTTATTCAATGTTTTCATCTATTTTTTTTATTCCAGTATCCGAAAACTCAATTCTTTTTTCTTTTAGCAAACGTCCGACAGCTCTCTTAAACGCTTTTTTACTCATTTGCAATTCTCTTTTTATTGCCTCTGGTGAAGATTTATCATTTAGGTTTAGTTTTCCATCATTTGATTCTAATTTCTCTATGATAAGCTCTGCATCAACATCCATTTGCTTGTACGCGACTTGTCTTAATCCAATATCTACTTTACCATCTTCTTTAACTTTCGCTATTCGACCTTCTATTTCATCTCCACAACTATAATTGCCATAGAATTCTTTTTCAGGGATTAATCCTATATATTTGTTATCAATTGCCACAAATGCACCAATTTCTTCGTTTACTGCAAAGATAGTCCCTTTTACTGTATCCTCTTTTTTAAATTCGGTTCCTATTTCTAAATAGGATGTAATATTCATAGTCGCGCATAATCTCTCACTTTTATCGAGGTATAATGCTACAAGATATTTTTTGCCTTCCTTAACTTTATTTGTTTGCTCTCCAAAAGGTAAAAACAAATCTTTCTCAAGACCCCAATTTAAAAATGCACCTATTTCTGTTACTTCAACTACTTCAAGATATGCAAGTTCACCTATATGTATCAAAGGTTCATCCATTGTAGCTATAGGTCTATCTTCTGAATCTTTATAGACAAATACTTCTACTTCATCACCCGCTAATATTCCTTCTGGAACTTGTTTGTTTGGCAGTAATATATCGTTGTTTTCATTCCCGCCATCTTCGTTTAAATATACTCCAAAGTTTGCTTTTCGCATAACTATTAGGACCTGTTTTTCTCCAATATTTATCATCTTTTCTCCTTCACGACCTTATAAGTTGCTCGCCATCTCATAAGCTCTCTTTTGCTCTTCTGTTTTTGGTTCATCAATCTTCAATTGATGCGGTCTTGGTTTTTCATTGTCATCAACACTTACGTATGTAAAAAAGCCTTCTGCCATTTTATTCTCTCTATCATTGTTTTTGTAAACATAGCTATATAGTATAATACGGCTATTTCCTAAAAATGCTATTGAGTTTTCAATGTGGATTATATCTCCAAGTTTTGCTGACTTTAGCCATCTTACTTTATCGACCCCCATCATTACTACTTTTCCTTTTGGATCTCTTTCTTTAAACATTGTTAACACTGATATAAATGTGGATTCTATCATCCAATCTGATAGTCTTCCTGCATATAGTGTTTTATGTGTATTTAAGTCTTCGCTCTTTACTGTTCTATAATTTGTGTTAATGTACATATCTTTTCTCCTATATCAAGTTCAAAAATTCTATTTCGTCTCTCACTATTATATAGTTTTTTTTATTTTAATCAACCTGCTAAAAATAGTTCTTAGCTATAGTTTACAAATAAAAAAAAATTTGCACAGTACATGTGCAAATCTCTTTTTAATCTTTTCTAATTGCGTTGTCTGCACAGATATCGAAACAAGAACCACATCCTATGCATAGTTCCGGATCTATAATCAATTCATGATTTTTTTCATAAATTGCATCTACTGGACACACATCAACACATATTGGAATTAACTTACCATCCGAATTTTTTATTTTACACTCATTTTTACATTTTGCATTATCAATTTTCATTTGTCTCTCCCTCCAAATAAACCTAATTAAACGCTAATCTATGTTTATATACATTTTACCCTAATAAACATTCTAAAAACAATATTTGGATGTTTTTCTTTCATTATTGTCCATAAAAAAAGAGCACCTCTACTGAGATGCCCTTTTACTTTTATTATAATGAAGTATCTAGTGTATCAATATCATCTACCATTTCATATTCTGTGTCATATGTATCTTCACCCATCATATCCATGTAGTTCATAACCATTGATTCATCAACTTCTGGTTTAGTAATAGATGTTACTTTGTTAATGTCATAGAAGTTACATGTAATTGTACCTGCCATTGACATTTCACCCATTATTTCCTCATCAGTTACAACAATATCAAATGTCATATCCTCTTTCACTACGAAACTATCTTGGTTTATATACATTTTCACTTGTAATGTTTTTATATTTAACATTTCAAACATTTCATCAACCGCTTTTGTTATTTCCGCTTCATCAAAATCATCCATTCCTTCCATATCTGACATGTCTTCTCCTGTCATATCAGCTATCATAGGCATTTGAACTTCTTTAAAGAAATTCATATAAATAGGAACTAATTTTTTAATCGTCGGTTGGTCTATATTCATTTCTATTACATTTGTTTTTACTTTTGAACCATTAATCTCTACAGTTTCTTCCTTTACTGTTTCAGAAATATTAAATGCTTCTGTAAGACTAAGTCCTGCATCTTCAACATATTTCATGAAGCTGTTAGTCATTTCTTGTTGGTCATACATTGCATAAAATGCTTCAAAATCAAAGCTTTCCCCTTCAAGCTCTGCCATCTCCGCATAGTTCATTCTCATCCATTGTCCCATCATCGGTACTTTGAAAAGCATTTCTTCTTTACTAAAGTATACTTCTGAAGAAAGTCCCATGCCCATAGCATCAAATGCTATTTCTACATAACCTTCCATATTTTCAGAGTCCATCTGACCTGAGCCATTAACCTTAATGCTATCAAGCATGCCCATCATTGGATTTGGTTCCTCTGTTTCTGGTAATGTCATATTGATTTCTGCATCAAAATCAAAACCATAGTTCTTCATGTCAGCAGATTTATTCATTGTTTCTGTCATAATATCTTCTGCTGTTTTTTTCTCGCCACAACCACTTAGTGCTACAACTAATACCAACACAAGCGCCATGATCATCATTGCTCTTTTTTTCATTTTTTCTTTCCTCCCAATACTTTTTGCTCATTATTTTCTAGCTTAACTATTATAGCATTTCATTCAAAATAATGCACCCATGAAACTTGATTCTTACAAAACTCTAACGGTTTTTTCTTACAATTCAATTACCTGCACTTCTATCCCTATCTGTTTTAGTAAAGATATAAATTGCTCTACTATATTTATTTTTATACTTAATTCTATAGGGAAACTAGGATTTTGATGTGCTGGATTTATAGCTTTTCCTAAGTATACTTTGAGATGTGTACAGTGATTTATTAATAAATCCAATAGTTTTGTTGCCCCATCTTCTTCACAAAAGTCTATATAACTTTCATCTTTTAAAAATATTTCTAATTTTTCAATCGCTTTTCTAATTGTTAATACACCCTCAGTCACTAAATCAATACCATTAATATATGCTATAGGTGGCACATCTTCATCGTAGTATTCAATAGATGTTGCAACATCTTTATCCAACTCTCGTCCTACTATCTTTGCTGCTGTTCCTCCACATACTACTTTTAAACCATCTTGTTTGTAGTACCACTTTACAAATTCTTTATCTTTTGTAGCATCTTCAGGAGGCCCTGTAAAAAGGTGAACAATCTCTGGCTCTCTTAACTTAAATGTGACTGCTGTCGTGTCATCCCCTGGATTCCCATCATATAATTTTTTACATACACCTAATAGTTTTCGATTAACGCCTTCTGATGTGTTATCAGTTTGCCTCTCTAAAAAAGCTGCAACATGCTCCCACTCCCAACCATGGTTAAGGGTATGTCCTATACCTGCATGTATTACGCCATCGCTAACTAATGTTAAATGATCATTTTTTTCTAAAACTATTTCTGAATACATCACTTGTTTGTCGTGGACATTTTTCACTTCTTTTGGAATACTTAACACTTTGTGATTCCTTATGTAAAAAATGGGAGGATTATCATATTCAATCATTTTACATAAACCTGTATTATGATCTATTTCAATAATGCCAAATGTTGAATATGCAATTCGCCTTTCTTTACACACAGGCAAAGTACTTAATATCGTATGTATTGTTTCTTCTATGGTTTCTCCATTTTTCAACATTGTTCCTGCTATTTTTGATGTCATAGTTGCTAGTATATTTGCTTTAACACCACTTCCAAGGCCATCTGCAAGTACAATTATGGTCTTATCATTTGTTTTAAAAATTTCTACTATATCGCCACATAATTCTTCATTTTTTTTATTTAGGCTATGATATGCTATATCGTAATAGTATTTTTCTGCATTCATTATAGCCCTCCTTCATCATAAAGAACTATATTTTTCAACTTATTTAAGTTTACTTTTGTCTCTGCTGTTGTCTCTCCTAACAAGCTTGCAATCTCTTGTGCTACGCGCATTTGTTTATCTATAACTTTTTGACACGAAAGAATTGTTTGTTCCTTCACCCTTGTTAGTTCTTCTCTACTTTTCTCTCTTAAGGTAACATCTGTCAAAATTGCAACTATCACTTTTTCTTCTTGGCAATATATTATGTTTGCTATAAAATCTTTCTCAATTGACTCAAAATGCACTTTTTCATTAACAACATTTTCTCTATTGCCATTTACTTGCTTAAATATATCGTCTTCTAATACGGCCATAATTGGCATGTTCTTTAGTGTCTCACTGGTCATATTTAAATTGCGACCAAATGAAGGATTATATTCTAAAATATATAAGTCTTCGTCAAGAATACAAATAAGATTTGGTGAATTATCAAAAATGATTGACTGTCTACTTTCTGCTTTTTCACGTAAGTAAGGTAAACACATGTGTTTGTCAGCAAATCCATTAAATGTAGCCTCCGCTTTTTCTTTACATGATCTATACCCACAGGCACCACAATTTAGTTGGCTCACCAATGACTCTCTTCCTATAAGTGATAATATTTGATTGAGTTCATCTTTTGTTGGTTTCTTAGTTTTGACTGATTTATTGTTAAACGTTCTTTCAACATTCACTTTTGATTTTATATCAATAATTGTATTTGTTGGTTTCGTTGCAATATAGTTTTGCAGTTTTTCTTCTTTTTCATAATAGGTTTCTTGTGAAACGGGTAAATCTGGACCATTAATACAGCTTCCACTACATATATTCATTTCTATACAATAATTATTAAGGGCATTATGCGTAACTGATTCTAAAACATCTTTGCATTTTGTAATGCCATCTACTCTAACATATTTATACCTTTCATCAATTCGATTTTTCAAGTCACCTTGGTATAAACTCCCTCCTAATGGATACGCACTGCCTCTTAGGCTAGCTGGTGTTTCTATCATGGTTGGCTCAAGTTCTCTTAACAAAATGTTATCTTCAATAAACCAATCATCTAATTCATTAAATGTTAAAACAGCATCTATTTCATTATTTAATTCCTCAGCCTCAGCTTTTTTTGCTAGGCAAGGACCTATAAAAACTACGAATGCATCTGGGTCATTTTCTTTTATCATCTTTCCATGGGCAATCATTGGTGAAACAATTGGAATAACAGCCTCAATTAAATGTGGATAATATACCTCAACTAAGTAATTTGCTGAAGAACAACAACTAGTTATAATATGTTTTTGCTGGCTATTTGAGATAATCTCTTCATAATGTTGAGATATTAGCTCCGCTCCAACCCCGGTTTCTTCCACATGGTCAAACCCAAGTTTTTTTAGTGCTGTCACTATTTTATAAGGATTATCAATCTGAAATGATGACGCAAAAGAAGGCGCTAAAGATGCAACAACACGTTTTGAGGAACGCATAGCCTTTTGCACAAAACGTTTATCATTTTGTATACTTAATGCCCCGTGTTCACATACTGCTTGGCATTTGCCACACTTAATACATCGTGCATCAATAATCTCACGATGGTCTTTTGTAAAGGCAATAGACTTCGTTGGACAAATTCTTAAACACTTATAACATTCATCGCATTTTTTCTTGTCAAATTCAATAAAATTCATCATCTAACCTCCTGCATTACTTTCTCATTAAAAAAATTATCCAGATTTTCTAGTTTTACTGAATAAACTGGATCATCTTCAATCATAATAGATACACCATCTCCACATTGGCCTAAACAAAAGTCAGATTTTAATTCAACATGTTTTTCTAAATCGTTAATTATAACTAATTCTTTTAAACGACTCACAACTTGATATGACCCCTTTAGATGACAAGCACTACCAATACATATTTTTATTTCCATAATTCCCTCTCCTTTGTAAACGATTTCATACAAAGATTATAACATTTTGTTAAATATATATCAATATTTATTTGTTTGTATTTTTTTTAACAATTTTGTCTTATAATAAAGCCGTAGCCTCTACCTCTGCTACGGCTTTTATCCTTATTTATTGTATTGATTAGCAATTTTTACTGTTTTTTTAATTAAATCCTCTGTTTTCATTTCTTTCATGGTTCTCACATATGTTTTTAAATCCTTATATACTGGATCTAGCCACTTTGTTGGAATTTCTTTATATCCTATAATCGTTCCTAGTATAGATAAAATTTGTGCTGCATTACAGTCTACATCTTGTCCTTCCATTGCAATTATATTTAATGTTTTATTGAAATCACCTTCTCCATACCATAATGCAATAACCTCTGCGGCTGCATTTGGATAGGTATGGATCCAATTATACTTTTTAAATTCTTCTTCACAATTTGCCCAAGAGCTCTCCCAATCATCATTTTTCTTGCACTTTTCATATGCATAATTTACTACATAATAATATTCACTATCATTGGGAATTGCTTCCATTGATTTTTCAATAATTATTTTCAAATCGTCTATTACAAATGCGTAGGCTGCCATTACTGCATTAAATATTTCACCAAATATACCATTGTTGATGTGTGATACTTCTCCATCTTTCCACGCTAGTTCTGCAGCTTTTTCAGGTCTTCCTGGTGCAACGACACCACAAACAACACCTCTCATCTGTGCACCTATCCACTCGTTATACGGGTTATTAAACTGTCCACTAGCGGGCGGTAATATGCCATATCTTATATTTCTAAGTGCTATTTCTTCAGCAGACCAGCCTGAAGGTATTAGCCCAACCCACTCAAGGGCAATATCTTTTGATGATACATTAAAACCTTTTGCTTCAAATGCTTTTAAAAAAGCTAACTCAAATGTTATATCATCATTATATGTATTTGGTTGTCTTGTATACTCATTTACATCACCAAATACCTCTTTGATATTTTTTGTTGTATAACCTTCAACCGCAGTTCCAATACCAGCTCCTATTAGTTGTCCATACCACGAACCTTTTACTTGGTTATAATATTTTTCGCTAGTTGTATCTACTACGACATCTTGGTCAAATGTCGCATTTTTCATATACTGCTCTAATTTATCATAAAACGTATACTGCCAATACTTATTCGTTTCATCTTTTGTCGCATTATGCACTGCATACTGTAACTCTGCTGATATCTTATTTAGGGTTACTATATCATCTGCCTCATATGCTTTGAATCCTTTTTGAATTAAATCAACACCGTCTTCAACTTTATATCCACGATTTTCCATTGCTTGTACACTTGCAACCATAAGTGACTCTGGAGCAAGAGAACCTGGTACATTGCTGTGCCATAAAAGTCTTGTCATAAAATCCACTGATTTTTCTACATCTTCCATTGCATCCCATGTTTGATCTTCTTCTTCTACGACAGCTGGCTTTGCCTCATGTAGTATTTTTTGTGCCATCTCCCATGCTTTCATTGTTACCCCTCCATCTATTGTTAATCAATTGCTTTATTCTTTTTGTTCAGATACACTATTATTATAGCTTATATTTCTAAGAATCACTATTAATAGAATTTTTACATACACTATTTATTATTACACACAAAAAGGAGACAGATATGAAAGAAATTGTTTTACTCAATGTAAAAGATGAGATAGAGGCAACCTTTGCTGAAGATGTATTAAAAGATAATGGGATTCAATCAATGCGAAAACTATCTGGTTTTTCTGGATATGAAAAATTATACATGGGCACAACTTATCAAGGCATAGATATTGTCATTGATGAGGCGGATTTTGAAAAAGCCTCTACGCTACTATCAGAAGCAACAAAAGCTTATGCAGAAGGTGATCTTGTAGAAGATATCTTTGACGAAAGCGAAGAGTCTGACGGTGATTTTGATGCTTATTATCTGGAAAAGAAAAAAAAGAATGATAAGATAGTGAATATCATTGCAGGTGTCATCCTTCTTGGTTTTGCTATTTTTGGAGCGTTGATCATTGGCCCGCTTGTTTTAACTGCATTATCATTACTATAGTCAAAAAAAAAGCGATTGTAATTCTACAATCGCTTTAACTAATTACTTTATTACTGTTATTGTTTTAATCTTGACTTCCTCTGTGGGCACTGACATTTCTTTTGTTGAAGGATGTTTTTTTACTGGTGTTGCCATAATTTGATCTAATACATCTTCACCTTCTATCAATCTGCCAAATGCTGCATAGTCCCCATCAAGTCCAAAGTTATTAGCATCCATTATAAAAAACTGACTTGATGCCGAATTTGGCTTCGACGACCTTGCCATTGATATTACGCCTCTTTCATGCGTAAGTGTGTTTTGCTTAAATCCATTATTATAAAATTCACCTTCTATGGTGTTTTCTGCACCACCTGTTCCATTCCCTAAGGGGTCGCCACCTTGTGCCATAAAGTTCTTTATGATGCGGTGAAATATAATACCGTCATAAAATCCTTCATCCGCTAATTTGACAAAATTGTCTACAGTCTTTGGTGCATACTCTGGATACAACTCAAATGTCATTTCTCCAATGTCTTGAATTTCCATTACGATTTCAATTGTTTCAATTGATGCTTTTGTATTATCCGCTGATTGATCTGTTGCTTCTTTTCCACCACAACCTGCAAATATACTCATCATTAAAATAATCATGCCTACTACACTTATAAACTTCTTCATTTATTAATCTCCTCATCCTTCATTCTTATGTCTCTTTATATTTTAGCAAAACAGAAGAGATATTCAAAGAGTTTTACAAAGGTTTAATTGGTATATATATTTCTACTATGTGTTTCTTTTCAGGATGCTCTTCTGGATTATTTAAATACAACTCAAAAGCTGGTTGATCTTCACACTGATAACCGCTCTGTGGTAGCCACTCTCCACACAGATATGTCCATGCCTCTCCAAACTCATCACTTGCTAATTCGAACTTGCCAACAGCATATTTCCCACCTGCAACTGTCATTGTCCCTATTTCACCATCGCCATCAATATTGTCAGGCACTGTCATACATACACTAATACGTTGTAGATTTTCATCCGTAATTTCTGGATTATCATGATAAATCGTTAACCATTGCGTTTTAGGGTCACTTAGTAACTGTCTAGGCCCAGCCCATTTGCAAATTTTATCAAATAAACTGTGAAAAAGTGACTCATCTCCAGCATATGCACCTGTGTTTCTTACGTAAGCTACCTTTACATCTTCTCGATCTACTACCTTTACATCTGTTGTTATTTTACTCATATTTTTGTCCCTCCGTCTAAAAATTATCTCATCTTTAGTATAGAGACAACTGAACAAGTTTTCTTCACAATTCTTGCTATTGGTTGTGCTATTCTTGCTTTCATTTTTTCGCCATTGTGTTGGTGTAACTTGAAAATTTTTCTTAAATGCTCTTGTAAATGCTGACTGATTACTGAAACCACAATCAAATGATATCTCAATAATAGTTTTCTTCTGGTCATTAATTAAAAATCCCGCTGCTTTCTCTAAACTGACACGTTGAATATATTGATACAGCGTCTCGCCTACGATAGCACTAAACATTCTATGAAAGTGATATGGAGAAAAATTAGCAACATCAGCAAGTTTTTCCAATGTTAACGATTCTCCAATATGATTTTCTATATAGTCTTGGACTTTATATATTCTATTTAGATAGATTACTTTTGTATGATCTCCCATGTTATGCCCTCCTCATGTCTCTTATATTATATATATACTTATCATAAGACTCAACACTATAAAAACTTAATATTTTTTCAATATTCACTTTAATAATCCGTTAATTAGGGGTATAATATATATAAAGATAAGTATATAGGTGTTTAAGTTCTTTCATTGGAGGTTTTATCATGAAAATGTCCCGATATAAAGAAAAGCATCACAATGAACATACTATCATAATAGCAGACTGTAGCACTGCTATTGGATTCGTATCCTCAAAAATTAATATGTGTTATTTCTAAAGAGCTTTTTACGCTCTTTTTTTAGTGCAGTCATTCAGAAAGGATGAGAATTGTGTGTAGAGTAATTGACCAAGTAGGGGAATACAAGATTTTACAAACCACTCATGACTATGTTGTTGTCAACACTGAAAAGCAATATGCAAATCATGCACATTTTAAAAGTAGAAAAGATATTAATTACTTATTAAAACTAATTAAAAGTGGCATAAAGCCTCGTAGCAACTATATGAAGAAGGCTGCAAAAAGATTGCTTGGAGACGACTATGATTCACTTAATGAACGAGGAAAACGCTATACAAATCATCATAATCAATTACACAAATATGTTCGCGTCAGATAATAATTGATTTGACTTAATAATGTAAAAAAAATAGCATAAATCTATTTCTAGACTTATGCCTTATTTGTGACTTATTATACAGCTTTTGCTTTGACTTTAAGTTCCTTAAGTCTTTCAATAGCTTCTTCTAATGTTTCCATTTTTTTAGCAAAATGAAATCTAATCAAATAATCAACATCCTCTTTAAAAAAGCTTGATCCCGGCACTGCTGCAACACCTACATGTTTTATTAACCATTCGCAGAAGGCTTCATCTTTCATATCTGTGATATCTGATATATCTACCATTACGTAATAGGCCCCTTGTGGTACCAAATAATTTAAGCCTGCTTCATCTAGTCCTTTTACGAAGAAATCTCTTTTTACAGTATACTCATTTTGTAATTGTTCATAATATGATTGGGGTAATTCTAATCCTGCTAAAGCAGCTTTTTGCAAAGGTGCAGCAGCTCCTACTGTTAAAAAATCATGCACTTTTCTAATTTCATCAATAATGACTGATGGTGCTATTACATACCCTAATCGCCAACCTGTAATATGATATGTTTTAGATAAAGAACCACAACTTATGGTTCTTTCAAACATGTTTGGAAGAGATGCCATATAAGTATGTTTATGTGGTAAGTATACTATATGCTCATATACTTCATCTGTAATAATATAAGTATCATACTTGCATGCTAACTGTCCAATTTCTAGTAATTCTTCCTCTGTAAATACTTTACCCGTAGGATTTGAAGGGTTACAAAGAATGATAGCTTTAGGGTTTTGTTTAAATGCCTCTTCAAGTTCTTTAGTGTCATATGTAAAGTGTGGTGGTCTCAGATGCACATAAATCGGCTCTGCGCCTGACAACACAGTATCTGCTACATAGTTTTCATAAAAAGGTGAAAATACAATTACTTTGTCTCCTTGATCACATACAGCCATCATACTTGCCATCATTGCTTCTGTGCTACCACATGTAACGACTATTTCCTTGTCAGGATCAATATCTCTATTCATAAAATTCGATTGTTTTTTTGCTAATGCATCTCTAAAGTGCTTTGCGCCCCACGTAATTTCATATTGATGATGATTGTTTTGAGCTGCCTCAATCAATGCATCAATCATTACTTTTGGGGGATCAAAATCTGGAAATCCTTGCGATAAATTTATTGCATCATATTCATTTGATATTCTTGTCATTTTTCTTATGACAGATTCTGTAAAAAAATCTAGTTTATTGCTAAGTGGTTTCATTACTCTCTCCTTCTAATCAAACCTTTTCATTTTTATTATCTTCTTATTTTATAATAGATTCTCTTTATTCCACCGTATATTACGCCTGTAACTAAAAACCAAACTAAAAAATTCAATCCAAGTCCTATCATCATGATTGATGATTTAAATATGAATGGATCTTGCATCTCTACTACTGCTGGATATTCACTAATAACCTCAGAGTGGTCTTGTACAATAAAAGCAAATGGTAATCCAAACTTTACTTGCGCTGCCTCTTCAACATTTTGTACTTCTTGATTGTAGCCATACCCCGTAGCAAATAAAATCACAATACTTAGCATGATAATAGAAACGACCTGCAATTTTTCTGTACGTGAATATTTCGACTTCTTTTTTTGCTTCTGATTTTTTGACATGTTATTTTTCTTTGCCATTTTTCTCTCTCCTTTTAAATCCAACTAATCATTTTATCTTGCCATGGTACACGTTCTTGATTTAACTTCTTACCTTTTCCATAACCTACAGTAATAACTGCCATAAGTTCATCAGTCTCTTTAGCACCGACAATATTTTTAACGTCTACTTCTTTTTTTAGTATTTCACCAATCCAACAAGTTTCCAGCCCAAGGTCATATGCTCTTAACAACATGTTTTGTATTGCAGAACCAATACTTTGAACATGCTTTAAATACAGTTTTGGAATACTGTCGCTAACTGCCTCATGGTCTAAAAATACTATTATAAAATAGGGCGCTGAATTCATCCACTTACCACAAGCTGATAAATCAGCCAATTCTTTTTTCTTTTCACGATTACTTATTACAGCAAAGCGCCATGGTTGCATATTTTTTGCAGATGGAGCCCAAATCCCTGCCTCTAATATTGATTCTATATCTTCTTTACTTACATGTTTTTCAGAATATCCTCGCTCACTTTTACGTTCCATTATGCATTCTGCTAATTTTTTCATCCATGCCTCCAGTTTTTATAAAGACTAGGGAGCCCATTGAGGTCTCCCTAGCTTTGTCGCAAGCCGCTGTTTGCGACTCCAGGTGCGAGCGCAATTGATTCATTTGCGATTATTTAAATAATTCATCCATCATTGAGGATGGATCGTTAATAAATCTTTTTGTTAAAAAATAATGTTCAGTATCCTCATAGTTTACTTTTTGGATGCCTTTTTCACTTAGTTCATATATTATAGCATTTGGGTATGCCATTAGTATAGGGGAATGTGTTGCAATTATAAACTGTGCTTTTTTTTCTACCAATTCGTTTATACGTCTTAACATAGCAAGTTGTCTAAGGGGTGATAGCGCCGCTTCAGGCTCATCTAATATATACATGCCTCTCTCTGAAAATTTATGAAGAAAGGTGTTAAAAAAAGATTCTCCATGTGATTGCTCATGTAGTGAAATACCTCCAAAACTATTTATAATCTTTTCGTCTTGGGGTGCGCCTTCATCTAGTATATCTATCTCCGTTGCAACATTATAAAAACTTTCTGCACGCAAAAAGAATCCTTGTTTTGCCATTCTAAAACCTTTTTCCAAAACAATATAATCATATAACTCAGAATGGGTATCTCTATTAGAAAAATTTAAGTTCTTGTTACCGCCTTCTGGATTAAACCCATAAGCCACAGCAATAGCTTCAACTATAGTAGATTTCCCCATACCGTTTTCTCCAATAATGAAAGTCACTTGGTTTTCAAAATCTATTCTTTCAAAGTTTTTGAAGATAGGTAAATTATATGGATATATATTCTTTTCATGTTCTTCATGCAATCTTAATCCTCTAATATATAAATCTAGCATATTCCCCTCCCATATCTCGTATTATCATACCACAAATCAGTCAAAAAAAAGATGCCCAATCATAGTTTTCACTAAGACTTTGCATCTTTGAACGCTCTATTTTATTGCCATACTAAATCAATTATATTTTTAGGACATGTACTAATACATAAACCACATCCATTGCAATTTTCAGGTTCAATATCTATTTGATTTTCTTTAATAGTTATTGCGTCATATACACAAGATGGAATACATTTACTGCATGCCATATCATTACATGTCTCTTTGAGTGCTGCAATATATGGCTCTACTTTAAGTGCTTCAAAAGGCTTGATACCACTTAGTGCCTTACCAGTTATCTCCTGAATATTATCATATTTGCTCTCATCTACCCACTTCATTAAGTCATTATTTAGCCTATTGATTACATCATAACCTTCAAGCATTATGGCTGTCCCAATCTGAACGCTACTTGCCCCAAGCATCATGTACTCTAAGACATGCTTGTATTCACGAATTCCACCTATACCACAAACAGGTATTTGACACGCTTGTGCTATTGTAGCCACAGCAGCCATACCAATAGGCCTAATTGGTGCACCTGATAAACCTCCAAAAGATGGCAATAAAGGTCTTTCATTATCAATGTCCACACCCATTATTGCTCTGACTGTATCAATCCCGCTGATTCCTTTTGCGCCAGCACGCTCAACTGCAATGGCAAGCTCTGCCATATTGGTTACGCTTGGTGAAAATTTTACCATAACAGGGATATTTACTGAGTCTACAACTGCTTTTGTAAACTCTGGCATTCGATTAATATCTGAGCTGAGAACTTCAATACCCTCACCATGAGGACAAGCTGCTCCAATTTCAATAGCATCAGCACCAAACCGCTCTACTGATCTTGCAATATAGGCTATTTCAGAGGGAGAATAGGCTAAAATATTTGCAATAACTGTCCCTCCTGCTTCTTTAATTATATATATTTCTTTTTCCCATGCTTCAATGGAAATATCACTATATAGTCCTATATTTTCTATTGCATCCCCTTTTCTAATTAATCGGGGTCTTACATTTTTTCTTATTTCATTTACAATAGTCTCCGTCACAATTGCACCTGCGCCAGCGGCAAGAGCCTTTTTCATTGCTTTGCTATTTCGACTCCAGGGACCAGAAGCAACCATAATAGGACTGCTTAGTTCTAACCCCATATAATTTGTTTTTAAACTCATCATCTGTTCCTCCTAATCAAATATCCTCTTAACACCTGAATGATATCCACAAGACTCTCTTACCTTTAATTTCGTTTGTAACAGTATTTGTTGAGGTGAATCTTCTTCTGGTGTTTCTATTTGTTCAAGCAGCATTCGACTTGCCATTAACCCCATTTTATATATTGGTTGAGATATAGTTGTCAGCTTTGGTTCAACTAGCGCTGACATAGCGATGTTATCAAACCCGACTATGGCTATATCTTCTGGTATTCTTAATCCCTCTGACTTTATAGCGTCCAAAGCAGATATTGCCATTAAGTCATTTGCTATAAAAATCGCTCTAATGTTAGGATGCTTTTTGATTAGTCTCTTAGCTGTAATATATCCTCCATTTAGATTGCTTTCACCCTCTTGGATATATCCTTTAACGATTTTCAGTTCAGCTTCAGCTATTGCCTTTTCATAGCCTTTTTTCTTTTCTTTATTTTCATTTTGGTTCATAGGTCCAGAAATAAAACCTATATCTTTATAACCTATGTCAATCAAGTGCTTTGTTGCTTCATATGCACCTTCTTCGTCATCAATATATACGTTAAATAAATCTTTTACGGTTTTACCAATTGAAACTACAGGAATTTTCTTTTGTGTAATATTATAAATTTCCTTAGAATCAATTCTAGTATTCGATAAAATAATGCCATCAACCATACGATTTGACATGATTTCAATATATTCTTTTTCTTTCTCTAAACTACCTTCAGTATTGCAAAGCAATATATTATATCCTTTGCTATGGGCCACATCTTCAACCCCTTTAGCAATCTCCATATACTTTGGATTTAATATATCGGAGACAATAAGCGCAATCGTATGACTTCTATTAAGCGCCAGTCCTCTTGCCAGACTATTAGGCTTATAATTTAAGCTTTCCATAACTTCTTGGACATGTTTTTTAGTTTCTTCAGATACTGTATCCGGATGATTTAATACTCTAGAAATCGTCGCTACTGATACACCCGCTGCTTTTGCAACATCTCTGATATTTGCCATAGTTTTCACCTTCTTAATGTAACTGGTTACAAATCATTATAACATATAATAAAATATCTTTTACATTAATATCACTAACGATGAAAAGCCCTCTATTCGTTTACCGAATATGGGGCTGGTCATCTTTCACTGTCTTTAACTATTACAATTTAAAATCGATATCATAAGATTGATTTTCATGGGTTACTTCTCTTTTGGCTGGTGTTGTTTCAGAAACAACATTTCCTTTTCTGATTACATATAAACACTCACTCATTAATCTAATGGCATCAAACTCAGTATCTGTATCTAGGATAATCATATCTGCAGTATTACCTACCTCTATTTCATAGTCATCTTGTATATCCATTGATTTCGCAGAGTTGATTGTTATCATGTCATATAACTGTGGCACTTGATCGTAGCCACTCATATGAGCATAATGCAATAATAAGTTTGCCGCTTGCAACATGCTTCCTTTACCCATTGGGTACCAAGGGTCCATAATCGAGTCATGTCCTATACAAACATTGATCCCTCTAGCCAACATCTCATCTACACGTGTATGCCCTCTACGTCTTGGATAACCATCTGTTCTGTTTTGCAATACTGAATTATCAAACGGATTTGTTATCATTTGCATATCTGCTCTTTTAAGTATGCCTAGTAATTTAAAAGCATAATCATTATTATAGTTATGCATAGCAGTCGTATGACTTGCAGTTACTTTTCCATGCATTTTTCTGTTGATTGTCTCTTTTGCCATTACTTCTAAAAATCTTGATTGATCATCTCCTGTTTCATCTACATGCATATCAATCAAGGCGTCATATCTTTGTGCAAGGTCAAATCCATATTCTACACTTTTAACACCATCTTCTCTTGTCAATTCATTGTGTGGAATACTTCCAACAACATCTGCACCCATTGCCATAGCCTTTTCCATTAAATCTTCGCCAATTTCAGATGTAAAAATACCGTCTTGTGGAAATGCAACTATTTGCATGTCTACTAAGTCTTTCATTTCTTCTTTAACTTCTAGTAATGATTCAACTGTTAATAGTGTTGGGTCCGATGCATCTGCATGGGTTCTAATTTTTAAAACGCCATTTGCTACTTCCCATTTTATTGCTTTTATAGCATTTTCTTTAATAATCTCTTTTGTTAAATATGGCTTTCTTTCTCCCCATATTTGGATTCCTTCAAGGAGTGTTCCAGACATATTATATCTAGGATCACCAACACTTAGTACGGCATCCATATGTACATGTGGGTCGCAAAATGGTGGTGTAACTAAATTACCTTTTGCATCAATTACTTTTTTTGTATCACTGTTAATTTGCTCTTCATTAATTAAAACAATTTTACCGTCTTCTATTCCAATGTCTACTAAGCTCTCACTGTTTCTTAACTTAGCATTTCTTATTATTAAATCCATATTTTGTCATCCTTTCAAAATCTATGCTTCTTTCGAAAGATCTCCACCATTTGACTGTGGCTCATCTTTTGCTGTTACTTTAGATGCTATTGCATAAATAACAACTGCTGTAATAATTGCATTTAAAGGCGCAATACTTAATAATCCTTCTGCTGGTGACAACTTTGATGCTGCGATAGCAACCACCCATGCAATAATCGCTGACCAATTAAAGGATTTAAATTTATAATCCTTTGGTTGTGGATAATTTTGCTTAGCTCTTAAGTAATAATCCGATATAATGATTCCTCCAATAGGTGGTAATGATACGCTTAAGAATACTAACCATCCTACAAAGTTATTATATAGATATAAAGCAAATATTGTTCCAACAGCACCTGCTGCAATTGTTAAATGATGTCTTTTTAATCCTGTGATGTTTGTTAAACCTAATCCTGCTGCATATAGTGCGTTATCATTCGTTGTCCAAATATTTAATGCCAACAATGCGATACCTGCACCAAGTAAACCTTGTGCTGCAAGTACTTCAGAAATATCAGATAAGCCAGTAGACATTGCACCAAATGCTCCAAACAAGAACATTAAACTGTTACCAAATGTAAATCCAATAATAGTTGCTGCAGAACCTGTCTTTTTAGTCTTTGCAAATCTAACAAAGTCTGGTGTTAATGTAGCTCCGCTAATAAATGATCCAACTGCTAAAGAAATACCTACTGCTAAAGTCATTTTATTTTCTGGTTGTAATGCTAGTAAAGGTTGTATCCCACCGGCACTAGATATTGCTTTAATAACTGACATAAATCCTAAAATAATAATTGCTGGTACAGCAATTTTACTAATCCACTCAATCGCTTTAAAACCTATTACAACAGTTAATGTCATCAATATACCACCAACTGCAATCAATACTGGTATTGGCGCGCCAGTAAACTTATTGATTGGATAAGCAAACATTGCAACCCCTACTCCAAACCATCCGATTTGTGTAAATGCTAGCATAAATGATGGAATCTTTGATCCATTTGTTCCAAATGCATAACGTGCCATAATGTGCGTTGACAAATTAGTAGATGCTGCTGCATTTCCTAATAATGCACCATATACACCTAAAATTAAGTTACCAAAAAGTACTACAATAATTAAATCTGGCCATAAACTAAACCCTAACCCTAATGTACCACCTGTCCACATACTTGCTGCAAAAAATGTAAATCCTAACATTACTGCTGACATTGATACTAGCCCTCTACGTGCACTCTTTGGCACTGGCTCTAAAGCATAATCGTCATGACCGCTTCCATTTGTTTCTTGATTACTCATATAACTAACCTCCCAAGTTTTTTGTAACCGGTTACATTCAAGGTTAAAAAAATATAAAACCAATTTGTAAAATGTATTATGATTGCAGTTTTTCGTCGATGTAACTGGTTACATAAAACATACCACCATCTTTTTTATTTGTCAAATCTTTTTTTATATTTGATTTCAATTATATATTATCATTTCTGTTTGAAAGGTTTATATTGCTTGGTTTATGTGTTAAAATGGCGTGAGAAAAAAAATAAAGGATTTGATGACAATTAATGTACTCACAGTAGAAAAAATTAAAAAATCATACGGCATTAATGATTTGTTTAATGACTTAACTTTTACAATAACAGATCAAGATAAAATTGGACTAATAGGTATCAACGGCACTGGTAAAAGTACAATGCTTAGAATTATTGCAGGGATTGAGTCTCCTGATTCTGGTACTTTTACTAAAATGAAAAACTTACGTATTTCATTTCTTTCTCAGAACCCACCATATAATCCAGAAGCTACTATTTTGGAAAATGTTTTTGAAGGTGATTCTAAAGAACTGAAAATTATTCAGGAATATGAGTCTCTTTTAGACCATTTATCTCAATCTCCTGATGATCAACAATCACAAGACAGGTTATTAGTCCTATCTAGCACTATGAAAGAGTTAGATTTATGGGGTTTTGAAACCATGATTAAGACAATCTTGACGAAGCTTGGTATTCATAACTTTCATCAAAAAATGAAGGAGCTATCAGGTGGACAAAGAAAAAGAGTTGCACTTGCAAGTGTACTGATAAAACCTAGTGACTTACTTATACTCGATGAGCCCACAAATCATATGGATAACGAGACCATAGCATGGCTCGAGGATTTTTTAACGACACGTAAAGGTGCTCTTTTAATGGTAACTCATGATAGGTACTTTTTAGATCGTATTACCAATAGAATCATTGAACTAGATAGCGGTGATTTATATAGTTATGATGGCAATTATTCTATTTTTGTAGAAAAAAAAGCAGAAAGACGTGCACTTGCTCAAACTTTAGAACAAAAGAGACTTAATACATATAAAACAGAATTAGCCTGGATGCGCAGAGGTGCTCTTGCAAGAAGCACAAAACAAAAAGCACGTATTCAAAGATTTGAAGCTTTAAAAGATAATAGTTTTGTAATTGATGAAAAAGAATTAGAAATACCAACGGTATACTCGCGACTTGGCAATAAAATCATTGAGGTCAATGATATTTCATTATCGTACAATCATATTAAATATATAGATGAATTTAGTTATCATTTTTTAAGAAATGATCGTATTGGTATTGTTGGTGATAATGGTACAGGAAAAACGACTCTATTAGATATCATTACTGGAGAAATCAAACCAAACAATGGTACAGTTGATATTGGCTCTACTGTAAAAATAGGTTATTATCATCAGCATTTTGATGATATGCCTCTTGATATCAAAGCTATCGACTATATACAAGAAGTTGCTGTTTTCATTGAATCAGTTGATGGCAATAAAATCACTGCTTCTCAAATGATGGAGACTTTTTTGTTTTCAAAAGAAATGCAACATACCTTGATTGAAAAACTATCAGGTGGTGAGCGCCGTAGACTATATCTACTTTATATTTTAATTCAGGCACCCAATATATTGATTTTAGATGAGCCTACCAATGATCTAGATCTTGATACCCTAAAAGTTCTTGAAAATTATTTAGATTATTTTAATGGTTGTGTTATTTGTGTCTCCCATGACAGATACTTTTTAGATCGTGTTTGCAAGCGTATTTTTGCATTTGAAGGGCATGGACAAATCAGAGAAAATACTGGTAACTATAGTGATTACGTTGATAAAATATCATCTGATGAAAATGTAGCTATTAAAACTAACTCTCCAGCAAAATCAAAAAAACAAGAAACAGTAAAAGAAAAAAATGAGAATCCCAAAAAACTAAGTTATAAAGAAAAGATGGAATTTGAACAATTGCCAAATGACATTGAAGACTTGGAGACTAAGCTACTATCTATTGAAGAAGAAATATCAATAACTAAAACTGATTATACAAAATTACAATCATTAGTTGAAGAAAAAGACCTTATAGAGCTAGATTTATTAGAGAAAATGGAAAAACTTGAAGAATATGAAAATCGAACTCAGTAAAATAATAAGACTTGCAGCTTTTGAGCTACAAGTCAGGCTATCGAAAAACTCCAAATTTCTGCGTTACCTCAAAAAGTCAGGACTCTTATGTATGTCAAATACACTGCGAACCCTGACTTCTTTTGCGCCTTGAACTTTGGATTTTTCGAAAGCCTTCAAGATTATCGACTTTTCGATAATCTCACTTGTAGCTTTATGCTACAAGTCTTTATTTTTTAATAACATTTGGTATAAATGCCAATAACCTTTACTGCTTTTCCTAGCATTTTTTATATGTTTTTCTACTGTAAATCCAACTTTTTCATAACAGCTTATTGCATTTTCATTAAAATCAAACACATTAAGCTGAATTTCTTTTAAGCCACATTTTTCAAACCCAAATATAACCAATTCTTTAAGTGCTTTTTCACCTATTCCATTCCCTTGATAAGCTTCATCAATAAGTAATCTTTTTACCAAACCTCGTTCTAAATTTCCTTGCTCAATATGTAATTCTACTACGCCAACTATTTGATGCGTAATTACTAGTTCGATTCTATAAAAATATATTTTACTTAGAGAAAATTGTGATTCTCTATAATAATCATCCAGTTGCTTATATGTGAGGGGATGCTTATATATAGGTCCAGCCCATTGTAACAACTCATCTTCATTAAAACATTTGTTCCAATCCACTACTACTTCAAAATCTTCTTTTTTCAAATTCTTCAATTCTATCATGAGATTTACCTATTTCTTTATCAATGCATCTATTCGTGGATTCACATGCCAAAATTCTTTAAAATCACTATATTCTATTTTTGCTTCTTCTCTTGGTTGACTTATTTTCCCTGCTTTTATCATTATATTTTTCGAAGTATGTTCCATATCTATAAATTCTACCATTTGAGTTTTATACCCATTAACTTCTAGTGCTAATGTCCTTAAGGTGTCTGTTACCATAGCTGTTACTCTATCCTTTTGAACGCCATATTGTAACATTGGCATCATGGTTTCATTTTTTATTTGTGAAAACAATTCATGTTGACAACATGGTACCGATAGTATTATATCTGCATCCCATCCAACAGATTTTATAAGTGCTTCATCTGTTGCTGTATCACATGCATGAAGTGTAATGACCATGTTTACATCCATATTCGTATCATAGTCTTTGATATCTCCTATTAAAAAACTTAAACCATCATAACTTAAATCTTCTGCGACCTCATTACAATATTTGACTACATCTTCCTTCAAATCTAATCCAACTATCTTAACATTATAGTTTAGCTTTTCCACTAAATACCAGTATACTGCAAATGTAAGGTATGACTTTCCACAACCAAAATCAATAATACCAAAGTTATCTTTTACTTCATACTGATCAACTGCATCTCTTACTATTTCTAAATACCTGTTGATTTGTCTAAACTTTGAATAACTTTTATCTCTTACACGTCCTTTTTCGTCCATAACGCCCAGCCTAATAAGAAAATCGCATTTTTCATTGTTTGGAATAATATATTTTTTTTCATCATTATGTGAAACAAGCTCTAATTGCTTTGTTGCCTTTTGAGTTATTATTTTTATCTTCATTTTTTTACTTACTAATATTTGATAGTCGGCATGTACGCCATACACTTGTATCTGTTTAGCATTTTCTTCAATTATTGACAAAATTAAGTCTGTAATAGCTTGGTCATCATAATTTTCGTGTGTAACTTTTTGATCGTAATGATATGTGACTTGATACATGATACTATCTTTTGATAAAAAAGGATGGATTGTAACTTTGTTGTAATCATTTTTTTGACGCATATTACTCATTACTATTTGGATCAGCTCTTGCTGACTAATTAGTTGATTTAGTACTTCTTTAATTTCTTTCATATTGTCCTCATTTATTTTCAGTTTTATAGTCTCTATTATATCTTCATTTTCACTTTTGTATAGCTATGAAATATTTTTTCTTTCTAAAAAATAACTAGATGCAAAAAGAGTAAAAATACATAAGCCAAACATCAATAAAAAATGCTGACTCCGTGATCCTGCAACTAAAATCAAAATAGACCCCAGTATGGCTAACGTTGGAAATACTTTTCCTCTCATCTTACTTTTGATTTCCTTCTGTTTATACAGTCCTATTACACGTACATACAAAATAATGTACAAAAGATAACTAATAACAACTGGTGTTTCCGAAATATCAGTTATTGAAAAGAATCCTGTCTTTTTAGTTATATAATGAATCGCCATCCAAATCATAGCTACAATAAAAGCAAATATTGCTGAGTTCTTTGGCATTTGATAGTTTTTATTGATTTTTCCTATTCTTTTTGAAAAAGGTATCATCCCTCTTAGGGCTAATGCATATGGTAATCTAATGTACCCAAGGACAAGGCCATTTAATGTCCCTAATATGGATAATATTATTAATATGACCATTATTTTGAATCCAATATCTCCAAGCAAATAAGTTGCAAACAGATGGATATGTTGATCTCCTGCTGCCATAATTGTCTCTACGCCAAGCAACCTACTGATGCCTACAAAGTATCCAATGTATAGTACTAAAATAACAATAGGTACTATAATAAGCGCTAATGGCAGATTTTTTCGTGTATCTTTTATTTCATGAGCTATTGATGTTGATACAATCCACCCATCAAATGCAAACACAATAGGCCCAATAGCAGCAAACCAACCATAACCAGATATAACAGGTGTAGACTCAATAATTATTTCATTTGGTGCACTATATATAATACCTAGAATGGTTATAAATAATAAGGGTAGTATTTTTAAAAAAGCATAACCATCTTGAAAATAGCCACCTAACTTTGCCGAGAATACATTTAATATAAATGCTATTGCTAAAAACCCTGCGCCTATTAATATTTGTATCTCAATTAATGGCTGTAACCCAAATAGCATACAAACATATACCCCTAATGCCCATGCAATGATGGATAGTATGGTAGGGTAATATATCATAACCTGAAACCAACCAAAAGCACATGCAGTACGCTCTCCAGCATATAACTCTGCATAGGAAATAATCCCACCAGCTTTATCTGTCTTTTTAGCTAACTCACTCATCGTTAAACTACCAAATACAATAGCAAAAGCCGCAATGCAAAATATTAACACGCCTTTTATCACACTTCCATTTGTATATATTAAGATATCATCGCTTTTAAAAAAAATACCCGACCCAATAACAATCCCAAAAATCATTGATATTGCTGTAGTCAGACCATATCTTTTAGATGTCTCCATGGGTTCACCTCAAAATAGTTTTTCATATAAAAAAACCCTCCTTATAAGAGAGTTTCCCTAAAACAATTATATCCTTCTTGGTTTTCAAAGTCAAAAATACACGCTTTCTCAAAACCATTCGATATAAAGATAATAAAAAGAAGACCCTCAATCGAAGGTCTTCAATAAAACTTGTTTATATTCTTTTACTCTACATCTACTTTTTTACCAAAGAAGTAAACGATTAGTCCTATTGCTACTAGACCTACTGGTAAAGCAACTAGTACTGGTACACCTAAACCTACTGGAATATATCCAAAGACAATCGCTACTAATGCAACTGTAACGGCATATGTAAGCTGTGTCTTAACATGGTCTAAGTGATCACATGCTGATCCCATAGATGATAAGATTGTTGTATCTGATATTGGTGAACAGTGATCTCCAAATATTGCTCCTGTTAATACTGCTCCTGTACATGCTACTATAAAGTGCATATCTCCTGGTACTATAGCATTTGCTAGTGGAATCGCTAGTGGCATTAAGATACCCATTGTTCCATAGCTTGTTCCTGTTGCAAAAGATATTATTGAACCTAATACAAATATTAGTGTCGGTACAATCCATGGTGCAATATTTCCTGCTAATGTTGCAGCTAAATATGCATCTGCATCAAGTTGATTTTTAATTACGTCTGCAATTGACCATGCAAATAATAATATTACTACAGTGATTACCATTGATTTCCATCCTGTTACCCAAGTGTTGACTGCATCTTTGGCATCAAATATTTTTTGAGCTAGACCCATAACTATTGCTACTATAGCGGCTAATACAGCTGCCATAAACAGTACGATTGATGCGTCTGAATTTGAGTAACAAATTTGAATCGAGTTAAATGATAATGGACTTGCATCTACTATGGCTAATGTAGCTTCATCTAATGCACCATAACCATTTGTGTAGAATATAACTAACGATCCTATTATCAATACCCCTAGTGGAATAATTGCATTCCAAATGTTTGCTTTTATTCCTGGTACTGGCTCGTATGAATAATCTGTGTCTGCTGCCATTGGCATTGCATCATCTTCCATTACTTTTCCCGTAGTTCTTGCTCTTACTTCAGCTTTTCTCATTGGACCAAATTCTTTTAAGAAAATAATAGTAAAAATGATAAATCCTAAAATAAAGAAGTTATAGAATCTATATGGAATAGTTTGTAAAAATACGCTATATGCGCCTGCTTCAATACCTGTCTCTACAAATGCATCTTTTATAAGACCTACTTCATATCCTACCCATGTAGACACTAATGCAATACCTGCTATTGGTGCTGCAGTTGCATCAATAATGAAAGCTAATTTTTCTCTTGAAATCTTTTGTTTGTCTGTAACAGGTCTCATAATAGGACCTACTATTAGTGAGTTTGCATAGTCATCAAAGAATATGAATAATCCCATTACCCAAGTTACTAACTGTGAGCTTCTTGCATTAGTTGCTTTTTTTGCTAAAGCTTCTGCTATAGCATGGGCTCCACCCATTTTTGTAATCAGTGCAATTAACCCACCAATTGCTAATACTTGTAATATAATTCCAGCATTCCAACCATCTGCCATGGACCCTACCATAGTACTAATCATGCTTGTAAATGCTGCTGGTATTGCTTTGATAATACTTGTGTTACCTGTCATTGATACCATTAACGATCCTGAAAATACGCCAGTTGCTAATGAAATAATAACATTTTTTGTTACGAATGCTAATACGATAGCAATAAATGGTGGTAATAATGTCCATACCCCTAATATCTGCCAAATCGGATTTTCATCTGTCGGAACAGCATTAAATGAGTTATAGCATCCTACTACAAATAATACTGCTAGTAATGCATAAACTATTTTGCTAATTGTGTTCTTGTTCATAGTTTCCTCCTAATATAAGTAAAATAAGAATAATGCCACTTTAGTGCGATAAAACACTAATGCATAAATATTATACACGATTTGACAAAAAATGTAAGGTGTAGAAACAAATTTCTACACCTTAAAATAACATATACCTATTCAATTTTAACGCTTTATCGCTTTAAAGCGATGTATTCACAAAATGTATAATTATTATAAAATCGGTTAACTATTCAAATTAAGCATAAAGTGATATACCATCCTCAATCCATAAATTATAATAATGCTTCCACAAATCATATTAATTTTTTGTAGCACTTTAATGTTCATTCTTTTCTTAAATGTCATTGTTACAATAGATAAACTATTAAACCATATGATAGATGCTAACATGACACCTAATATAAAATAAATGACATAGCTTTCTGGTACTAATGCTCTATAACCACCTAGTAACAATGACCCATCAATAAGTGCTTGCGGATTAACCCATGTTACTAAAAAAGCTGATATAATCACTTTTTTGATGGATTGATCTAATTCTATATCTTTTTCTACAACTTTTGCTTTTATTAAGTTGACTCCTATTAATGCTATGACTATCCCACCAATAAGTAATGCACCTTGCATTATGTAATAAGATGAATTAAATACTTTTCCCATACCATAAAAACACGCAAGTGCTAATAGAATATCAAAAATAATCACCGCAAAAGCTACTGCAAAGGCTTCTCTTTTCCTTCTACTTATGCTAGTTTGAATTATATATAAATTTTGCATCCCAATAGGCGCTAAATACGAAAATCCTAATAATAGTCCTTGAAATAAATATGTCTTCATTCGTAACTGTCCTCCAAATTATAAATACTTTTATCATTCTATACTTTTTGGACTGATTATTCTATACTTAATTTACAGTTGTTTTTAAGTTTTCATTAAAGGAGAGATGATTATGGGTTTATGTATTGAGAAAATAGCATCATTAGAAGTAAAGATTGGCGATATTAGTTATGGTAATCACATGGGAAATGACAAAGCCCTGCTGTTTTGCCAAGATGCAAGAATTAAGTTATTTCAATCTCTAGGTTTTGAGGAGTTAAATATAGGTGATCAAACAGGTATTGTTGTTTGTGAAGCCCATACCTATTATCTTAAAGAAGTTTTTCTATATGATATATTAGATGCTAAGGTATTTATAGACGAGATTACTTCAAAATCATTTAACTTAAATTATGAATTTGTTAGACAAAGCGATCAACAAGCAGTTATCAAAGCGTCTACAAAGATTTTGGCTTTTAATTATGAAAAGAAGAAAGTTGCAAGAATACCTGAAGTATTTATGAATAAAATTAAGTAATGACAAATAATACATATGTGGTGGGAGACATAAAATGAGCTTTTGCCTTGACCATCTGAAAACGTCGCTATTGCTAGCTCAATTGTTTTCAGTTGGTAAACCCTACGCCTCATCATTTTACTTACTACTACACTATAATCTAGTAGTAATGCTCTTAAAGATTTTCAACTTATCAAAAAATGGTAAAGAAAAAGTACGCGTCCCTATTTCTTTACTTATTCAATGATGCGTTATAGATGTGAGTTAAATAGAAAAAGGAGTAGGACTTTTGTTTTTTGAAGCCTTGGACGCTTTATGGTCCATTAGCTCAAAAAATAAAAATCTTACTCCTCTATTTCACGGTTCAATGCACTCAGAATGGCTATCTCTTTATAGGGATAGTCTCAGGGTTTATATCTAAAATAACAACTCCGTTTTACCTCTACCCCTAGATAGTATATCCTTTGATACTTCTTTTAATTCCTCTTGAATTTCTTTTGTATCTATTGTTAATTGCCCATTTTCTTTTAAGCATTTACCGTTTACCATGTTATATAGTATATTGCTTTGATTTGCACTATATATAATTGCTGCAAGTGGATTATATAGTGGACTTGTGTTTACTTTGTTTAAATCCCATATCAGTAAATCTGCTGAGTAGCCTTCTTCAACTTTTCCTGAATTAAAATCTAACGCTTCATGCCCTCTCATAAGCATTTGCCATATTTCTTCTACTTTATACTGTGTTGCATCTGATAAGCATAGCTTTCCTATTAGTCCAAATAATCTTCCTTGCTCAAGTGGGTCTAAGGTATTTGAACTCGCTGCACCATCAGTTCCTGTACAGAGTTGCAACTCTTTTGTATTTTCCCACAGATGCCCTATGCCTGAGTCTAATTTCATATATGTTTTTGGACAGGCTGCAAAGTAAGTATTTTCATTGATTAGTTTTCTATCTTCTGGCTCTATCCATAGTCCATGACCAATAATGCATTGCGTGTCAAAACCACCTGCTTCATGTATACGCTTAAAAGGTGTATTGCCATACTCTTTAATATTACGTTCTACTTGCTCTTTTGTTTCTGACACGTGAATATGTATGCCTACTTCATTATCTTTTGCTGTATCAATAATTTCCTTCAAAGTGTCATCTGGACATGTGTAGCCAGCATGTGGTCCCATTCTATATTTTACTCTGTCATTTTTATCTTTGCTTTCTTGTATTAACTTTATAGCATTTTCTAATTGCTCTTTATAGTCAGGCGTCATTCCGAAAATAGTTATTGCGATATCTGCCTTTATTCCTAATTCTTCTACTGCCTCGTAAACTCTATCTGCAAAAAGATAATGATCTGCAAAAGCTGTTACGCCATTCTCTAGCATTTCACATATTGCTGCTTTTGCTCCTACATATACATCATCACCTGTCATGTTCATTTCGTATGGCCAAATGATTTCATTGAACCAATCATCTACATGAACGTCTTCTGCTATGCCTCTAAATATTGTCATTGGTGAATGTACATGCATATTGACAAAGCCAGGTGATATAAATAAACCTGTGCAATCTATTACTTTGTCATTATTCGAATCTATAACATCTTCTGTAACTTTTACTATCTTTCCATTTATAATTTCTATATTTTGCTTGGTTTTTACTTCACCCTTATGGGTAATTAAGTTTCCGTTTTTTAATACTGTTCTACTCATTTGTCCCTCCACTTTTATTTGATAACTAGATTGTCCCAAAAAAAAGCATGATTTGTCAAGGACTTATGCCTTTGTTGCTTGCGTTATATGTTTAAGTCCTTTTATTTTATTTTTGTAGGAAAGTATGCCTATTGGTAGCCATAATATTGCAAATACAATACTACCAGTTATAAATGGTGTTATAGACTCTAACCCTGCTCCTTTTATATGCAAGAACTTCATTGGATTGACATAGTAACTTAATGGCCATAATATTTTAGATATTTTTAAAAACAATTCTGGCATTAGATACTCCGGCCATATTATTCCGGCAGCTAACAATGTGGGCACTGAAAGCAACAATGTAAATTGAGCACTATAAGTTAAATCATCAAATATGGATGCAATAAATAACGAAACACCCGTTAAGTTGATAACAAATAAAATATGTACAATTAGACTTAGTCCCATATGACCTCTTAAAGGATGTCCAAATAATTGGTTCGCAAGTAGATAACAGAGAATGCTAGAAATAATAGTAGCCATACCTATTTTTAAAATATATGCACCTAATCGCTTCCATTCTTTTTTATTGTTATTACATGCTACTATTTTATTTTTTTCAGTGATCAAATAGGGTACTATTACCGCTAAAAATGTTTGTTGAACAAATATCCCTAAAAATCCTATCAAAACATATTTGTAGTAATTCATCTGTGGTTCGTATAAAATTCGCTCTATGAATGTCAGTGTCTGGGTTGTTTTCCCAACTATATAATCACTCAATCCATTATCTTGAAGTGTCTTTATTTGTAAATTATTGCTTACTTCATTGAGTACACTTGATACATTTGCCATACCTGTATTGCCAACAACTATATTAGTCTCGTCTATCATAACTAGGACCTTCGGTGATTGGTTTTTAAGCACTTCTTTTGTTAAATCTTTTGGAATAATTATCCCTATACTAATCTGTCCATTTAACAAGTCTTCATTCATTTCATTTGCATGGTTATAGTAACAATTTATTTGTAATCCTTCATGGTCATTTATCCCTTGAACTATTTCTCTTGATACCGTTGATTGATCTTGGTTTAATACGCCTACGTTTATGTTTTCCACATAAACATTGCTATAGACAAACCCAAATAGCCAAGTAAAAAATATAGGAATAATAAATAAAACCGCAAATGTTTTTAACGACTCAAATGTTGGTTTCTTAATTGAGTTCATAATCTACCTCCAACACTTTATTAGACATTTTTTCCGACCTGTTGATTAATGTTGTAGCAAAAATACTTATCCACATAATAACTATGAATATACACAATGCCAATACTTCCCTTCCAATTATACTCAAGTCAATTGATTTCAGCATAAGACTTCTTATACCATTCGCATAATGATTATATGGTATCAAAACGCCGATTATATCAAATATTTTGGGCATAGAGAATATCGGGAAAGTATAGCCACCTAATATACTTGATGGCATGACAATAAAACATGCCATTTGTGTTGCAAACATTCTATTCTTAACTACTCGACCTACTAAATACCCAAAAGATACTATCCCTACTGAAAATAGCCATGTCATTGCTATCATTGCTATAACACTACTGTTTATAGGCAATGCGTAAAAAATTATTTGAATCCCTAAAGGCACTATTATTGATATGCTTCCAATTGTCCCCCATTTTATTGTTTCTATCAGGTGTCCAATCTTTGTATTATGTTTTTTACTTGCATAGTCAGCTCCAATAATAGCAAGTATTATTTGAGCAATGGATATTAACATTCCTGGCAATATAAAATTACGATAATTTCTTGTGGGATTATATAATATTCTATAAGTTGGTGCTATTGGTTGTACCTGCTTTAACGCTTCAACAGATACGATATTTAGCTTTCCTTCAAGTACTTTTTTCATATATCCTGCTTTTAATGTTAATAGTATTTCATTCATCCGAGCCTTTGCTGCACTTGCTACTGCCATAGATGACCCATCATAAAACACCAATACCTTTGGTGCATTTGCCTTTATAATATCATCAGAAAAATCGGGTGGTATTATAACCCCTACCATTGATCTATTATTTTTTATAGATTTTTCTACCTCTTCACTTGAATTAGCATAATAATTAACATGAAAAATATCATTTGTTTTTATCTCATCTACTAACATACGACTAAAAGCACTTTGGTCTTGGTCATATACAATAGTTGGTATTTGCTTTATTTGATTTGCTTGCATCTCTATTCCTAAAAATACACTACAAATTGAAGGCACAATCAATAACAAGCAAACAAGCATAATCAAACGACTGTTTTTTGCTTTTATCTTTTGCCATTTTATGAATATATTTTTCATTCTTAGTCAACCTTTTTGCCAAAATCTACTATCGCTGTCATTCCTGGGTATATGCTTTCTTCTATATCATCTATACTTACTTTCACCCCAAATGCTAATACATCAAACTCACCATTATTGTTTGTGGCTCTTTTTACTGCAAAATCTGGCTTTTTATTAATTGACAATACAGTACCTGTAAATACACTATCTTGATAGGCTAATAATTTCACTGCTACTTCTTGACCTATCTCAACCTGTGATAAATCAGTTTCTAGTATTTTAACTTCTACCCATTGGTTTGTCATATTTGTTAATGTAATTAATGGCATTCCAGTTGATACTAATTCTCCTTCATCTACATTTAGACTTGTTATAACGCCATCCATTGGTGCCACTATCAATGTATCGTCAATATACGTTTCGACTTCTCCAAGACCGCCTTTTGCTTCTAATAGTTTCCCTTGTGCTGCTACAACCATTGATTCCGCTTGTGTCACCACTGCTTGTGCTGCCATTTTGTCTTCTTCTCTTGCGCCTTCTTCAGCCATTTCATATGTATTTTTTGCAATCTCATATTTCATCGCAACTTCATCATATTTTGATTCAGGAATTGCATCTTCTTCATATAATACTTTTATTTTTTTTAAAGTCTTTTCTGCTAATTCGAATGCTGCCTTTGCTTGTGCTACTTCTTCAGTTCTTGCACCGTTTTCCGCTTTATTATACTGTGCCACGGCTGCTTGCTTGGCTGCTTCTGCTGCCTCTACTTGTCCCGTAGCTGCAGAAACCAATGCCTCCGTTTGTTCTTTCTTAGCTTCTATACTATCACTTGAAATTTTTAGTATTAAATCCCCTTTTAATACAGATTCACCTTCTTTCAGATATATATTTTCAATATCCCCTGGTACTTTTGTATTTATATTTATTTCTTTCGCTTCGACATAGCCTTGGACAATTAAATGCCCCTCAGACTTCTGAAATATTTGATCATTTGTTAATCCTTGCACACTACTACACCCTGTTAACCCTAATATACTCACTAACGCTAAAATCCCCAATTTCTTTACTTTCATTGTTGCCTCCTATTTAATGTCATCTTTCACAATTAATAATTCATTTTCAAATTTTTGTAATAACTCATTCGCTTTTTTCAACTCAGCTTCTGTTAAAAAAGAAAATACGTCTTTAACAAACTTTTCTTTCCTTGGCTGAGTTAAATCAAATATATCCATACCTTCTTTGGTAACTACTAGTTTACTTGAACGCCTATCTTTAGCATCTTGTACTCGTTTCACATAACCATTATTTTCCATTCTGTCTATCAACGTCGTGACATTTGGCTTGGAAACAGACATACTTTTGCTCAGTTCTGACAATGTTATACCACCTTCACCTGCCATTACAATTAAGTGCAATGCAAAAAACTGTACACGTGTTAACCCAAAGCTATTATAAAACTTTTCAAATACTTCATCTAGTAATGTAGCCGCTCTCCCAAGCCCTACTAAAATATCATTTTGTATGTTTTGGTCATTAATCATCGTAACTCTCCTTTTTAGTTAATGTATTTATAGTTAATATATTAACTACTTTCTTCTTTATTGTCAATTATTATTTTTTTGTATTAAAAAAAGACCGTATCTAGCCTATTTGCTTAAATACGATCTTTCTATTACTTGTTCATTACTTCTATCAAAATATCTTTTACAATCTGAGGATTCGCTTTTCCTTTTGTTTCACGCATCATCATGCCTATTAAGGCTTGTAATGCCTTTTGCTTTCCTGACTGATAATCTTTTACAATTTTTTCATTATTTATTACTAAGTCATGTGCTATTTTTTTCAGCTCTCCTATGTCAGTAATTTGTTTAAGATCCAATCGTTCAATTATTTCCTTCGGACTTTCGTCCTTTTGCCACATTTCATCTACTACTTTTTTTGCAATAGTTTGATTGATCATACCTTCATTAATGACTTTTACAAGTTCTGCAAAGTTATTAGGTGAAATAGTAATCAAGTCATCTTCTCTATTTGCCATCAATCGAAAAACATATGTCATTAATAAATTGGCTACCATTTTTACATCTTTTGTTTGTTTTATAACTTCCTCAAAATAATCTGCAACATATCTCGAAGATACTATTTGCTCAGCATCATAATTTGATAAACCATATTCATCAACATATACTTTCTTTCGGTCATCAGGTAAAACTGGTAACATTGATTTTATTTTTTCAATTTTCGACTCACTAATTGTTATAGGAACCAAATCCGGATCAGGAAAATATCTATAGTCATGGGCATTTTCTTTTGTTCTCATACTCAACGATTTTCCTTTTGACGTGTCCCATCGTCTGGTTTCTTGTAATACTTTTTCACCAGCTTCTATTAACGCTATTTGCCTTTTTGTTTCATAGTCTATAGCTTTTCCTATAAAATTAAATGAGTTCATGTTTTTTAATTCTGCCCTTGTACCTAACTCTTTCTGTCCCTTTTCTCTTACTGATACATTCACATCGCATCTAAACGAGCCTTCATTCATTTTACATTCTGATACACCTGCATACATCATCATGGCTCTTATTTTTTGTAGATACAATTTTGCTTCTTCTGCAGATCCCATGTCAGGTTCTGATACGATTTCTATCAATGGTACACCACATCTATTATAATCGATTAAAGAGCCTCCATCAGACTCGTGTGTTAGCTTTCCTGCATCTTCTTCGATATGTATTCTTGTTATACCTATTCGTTTTGTTCCCTCTTCTGATTCAATATCTATATATCCATTTTGACACAAAGGTAAATCAAACTGAGATATTTGATATGCTTTTGGTAAATCAGGATAAAAATAATTCTTTCTATCTTGCTTCCCATAACGTGCTATTTCACAATTTGTAGCAAGTCCCGCCGTGATGGCATACTCTACTACCTTTTCATTTAAAACAGGTAATGCGCCTGGCATACCCATACAAACTGGGCAAGTCTGTGTATTTGGCTCACTTCCAAATGCCGTTGAACAACCACAGAATATTTTAGTCTCTGTCCCTAACTCTACATGTACTTCTAATCCAATTACAACTTCATAGTTTTTAGACATGATATGCACCTCCTGCCTCAGATTCATATGCATGTGCAACTCTTAACAACATGGATTCATTAAATGCTTTTCCGATTAATTGCATACCTATTGGCATTTTATTTTCATCGTATCCACAATTTATTGAAATCGCTGGAAGTCCTGCAATATTAACAGGCACTGTGTATATATCGCCTAAATACATTTCAAGAGGTTGGTTGTTTTTCGCTCCAATTTTATATGCAGTAGTAGGTGCTACTGGTGATAGTATCAAATCGTATTTTGAAAATATGTTTTCATATGTTTTAAATATCAAATTTCTGACCTGTAACGCTTTTTTATAGTATGCATCATAATAGCCAGAGCTTAATGCATATGTTCCTAATAATATTCTTCTCTTGACTTCTTGTCCAAAACCTTCTTGTCTTGTTTTTTTATATAGTTCCTCCAAAGAATCATACTCACTTGCTCTATAACCATACTGTACACCATCAAACCTAGATAAATTTGACGATGCCTCTGCAGAAGAAATAATGTAATATGCAGGTAAAGCATGTTCAATATTTGGAAACTGTATTTCTTCTATGATCGCTCCCATTGACTCTAGTTTTTTAGCTGCTTTCAAAATATGCTTCTTAACACTCTCTTGTATCCCTTCTCCTAAAAAGTTCATAGGTAAAGCAATTTTCAAGCCTTTAACATCTTTTTTTAAAGCAGATGTATAATCTACATGCTCAAACTTTAGAGAAGTAGAATCTAATGGGTCATATCCCATTGTTTCATTCATTACATATGAGAGATCTTCTACCCCACGCGTCATTATACCTATTTGATCTAACGATGAAGCAAATGCGATTAATCCATTTCTTGAAATGCTTCCATATGTTGGCTTCATTCCTACAACACCACAAAAGCTTGCTGGCTGTCTTACTGACCCACCTGTGTCTGAACCTAAAGTATATACCGCTTCATTTGCAGAAACCGCTGCTGCCGAACCACCCGAACTACCACCAGGCACACAGTTTATATCATGAGGATTTTTTGTGGTTTTAAAATAAGATGATTCTGTTGATGATCCCATTGCAAATTCATCCATATTTAATTTGCCTAATATAATTGCATCTGCACTTTTCAACTTATTGACTACTGTTGCATCAAATGGTGACTTATAGTTGTGCAGCATCTTCGATCCACAGGTTGTTAGCATGTCTTTTGTACAAATATTATCTTTTACAGCCATAGGAATTCCTGCTAGCGGACTTAAATCTTTGTTGCTTTTTCTTTTCTCATCAACTTTCTTAGCTTGCTTTATAGCCTCTTCATTTATCGAAATATACGCTTCATATTTTGAATCTTTCTCATTTATTTGTTGTATGTATTCATTTGTTAACTCTTCACTTGATATATCCCTTTTTTCTAATAAGTCGGCAAGGGATTTTATCGATTGACTTAGTATTTTATCTTTCATTTTATCCCTCCTACTCTACTATCTTAGGCACATAAAAACAGCCCTCTTTTTTTGTTGGTGCATTTTCCAATAACGCTTCTCTCATTTCACTATTTGTCACTATATCTTCTCTAAATGCGTTTTCTACGCCCATCAAATGAGCAGTTGCCTCTATACCTTCAACATTAACTGATTCTAGTTGATTTGCAAATTCTATAATGTCTTGTAAGTCTTTAGTTAACGTTTCTTTTTCTTCTTCAGCCAAATTTATTCTTGATAAATCAGCCACATATTCTATTACTTCCTTCGATACACGCTTTTCATCAGTTCTTTTCTCTTCCATTTGCCCACCTATACTAATCTCTAACTCTTCAAGCTGTTCTGAGCTAACAAAGGATGGTGTTTGCATCATCTGACATGAGCCATCTTTTGTTTTAGGAAAAGCAATTACTTCACGTATTGAACTTGATTTTGATAACAACATAACCAATCTGTCTAACCCAAAGGCAAACCCACCATGTGGTGGTGTTCCATACTGAAAGGCATCAATCATAAACCCAAAACGCTCTTTAATTTCCTCACTAGAAAAGCCGAGTAATTCAAATATTTTTTCTTGTATTTCATGTTGGTGGATTCTAATGCTTCCGCTTCCAAGTTCCACCCCATTTAATACTATATCATATGATTGGGCTCTTATTGCTTCTGGTTTTGTTTTTATTAGCTCCATATCTTCTTCTCTTGGCATAGTAAACGGATGATGCATTGCTATATATCTTTTTTCTTCTTTTGACCACTCTAATAATGGAAAATCTGTTACTACTAAGAATTTAAATTCATCTTGATTAATCACACCCATTAAAACCGCTACGTCTAGTCTAATATTACCTAATATTTTATAGACATTTTCTTCCTTGTCCGCACAAAAGATTATTAAGTCTCCTGGTTTTGCTTGTGTTTTATCCATTATAGCTTTTAGCTCTTCTACTTTAAAATACTTTGTTAAAACTGACTTAAGTGAACCGTCTTGATCTAGTGCTATCCATGCCATTCCTTTGCTTCCATATGATATTGCCTTCTTTGTTAAATCTTCTATATTTGTTCTGGTAAGTCTATCTCCAGATTTTACGTTTATTGCCTTTACAATACCACCTTGATCTGCTACATTTCTAAAAACTTGAAAACTGCAATCTTTTGCAATATCTGTTATGTCTTGCATTTCATAGCCAAATCTTATATCAGGTTTATCCGTTCCATATCTATTCATTGCTTCTTTATAGGTCATTCTTTCAAAAGGCAATGAGACACTTTTATGCGTAACTTTACTAATTATGTCAGCAAATAGTTCTTCTAGCAACACAATGATGTCCTCTTGGCTTTCAAAAGAAAGCTCCATATCAACTTGTGTGAATTCTGGTTGTCTATCTGCTCTTAAGTCCTCATCACGAAAACATCTTGCTACTTGAAAATATCTATCTACTCCACTTGCCATTAGTAACTGTTTATATATTTGTGGCGATTGGGGCAAGGCATAAAACTTGCCTTGATTAACACGACTTGGGACTAAATAATCTCTGGCACCCTCAGGTGTTGATTTTGTTAATATTGGTGTTTCTATTTCTGTAAACATATTATGCGTTAAAAATAATCTTGAAGCATTAATTACTTCTTGTCTCATTTTTAGTCTTTCAAGCATTACAGGTCTTCTTAAATCTAAATAGCGATACTTGAGTCTTGTTTCTTCTTTAACTCTTACATCATCTTCAATAAGAAATGGTGGTGTTTTCGCTTCAGATAATAACCTTAATTCCGATGCTCTTACATCAATGGTTCCTGTTTTGAGTGCTTCATTAATGGTTTCTTCATCCCTCAGCTCAACAGTACCTTTAACTGCTATAACATATTCGCTTCTAATTTTTTCTGCCTTTGTAAAATCATCTTTTGATAATTTGTTCCCATCAAAAACTATTTGGGATATACCTGACTGATCACGTAACTCAACAAATATAACGCCACCTAAATCACGTCTGCGCTGGACCCAACCCATTAGCACTACGGTTTTTCCTATATCCGTTTCTCTAAGTACGCCACAATAATCAGTCCTTTTTAATCCTTTCATCGATTCTGACATCTGATTCATCTCCTTTTTTGGTGATGAAGTTTTTTGTATTAAAAAAAGCCTCATCACTAATAATTTATTATTAGGGACGAAAGCTTGTTCCGCGGTACCACCCATATTGGCTATAATAGCCCACTTTATCCGATACGGTTTTCACGATATCTACTAGCTGTAACGTGCTAGACACGTCTGTTCCTACTTTTTTCGGAACAGCACCTCAGAGATGTTTTTCTATTATGTCTTTGTACTAATCTTCCACCATCATTAGCTCGCTACACCTTAAATCATAATATACTCTTCTCTTCACAGGTATTTTCTTGTGCATATTGTATACCTGCTTTCAACCTATGTCAATCTTATACATATACTTTTTTCTGAAAACGTTTTATCGATGTATCCTAATGAAATGTCCATACTGCTTTTTTAATAATAAAATAAGAGCAAGGATTTCTCCATGCTCTTATTTTCTAAAACAGTATAATTATACTATTACAGTGAAGGCTTATTAAGCTGCTTTTGTTGTATCTCTTACTTCTGTTTTACTTGCTTTAAATAAGAACCAGATGAAACATAACACACCAAATGAGATACCTACTGGGTATGCAATGGATGCTGATAATTTTAATCCTTCTGGTGCAACTAATATATATGTTGTCACTACTGTTGTCATAAAAGTTGCTGGTATTGAGCATATCCAATGTAATTTACCATTTTGTACTAAGTAAACTGCTGATGCCCATAGAACGATTGTTGCTAATGTTTGATTTGAAAATGCAAAGTATCTCCAAATAATACCAAAATCTATAAAGCATAATGCGATACCTACTATAAATAATGGAATAGCTACAATAAATCTATTTTTTATTGCGCTTTGCTTCAAGTTTATTGCATCTGCTATTGCTAGCCTTGCACTTCTAAATGCTGTATCACCTGATGTAATAGGACATGCTACTACTCCAAGTATTGCTAACGCACCTCCAACAGTTCCAAGAACTGACATAGATATTGTATTTACTACAACTGCTGCGCCACCTGCTTGCGATAATGCTTCTGTACTTCCGAAGAATGCCATTGCTGCTGCTGCCCAAATCAATGCAATAATACCTTCTGCAATCATTGAACCGTAAAATATTCTTCTACCTAGTTTTTCATTTGGTAAACATCTTGCCATGATTGGTGATTGTGTTGCATGAAAACCACTAATTGCACCACATGCTATTGTTATGAATAAGAATGGGAATATTGCTTTTTCTCCTGGGTGAAGATTCGCTAATGTTAACTCAGGTATTGTGTATCCTTGTGCAAATATACCTATGATGATTCCAAATCCCATAATTAATAGTGCTGCTCCAAATATTGGATATATCTTTCCAATAATTTTGTCTATTGGTAATACTGTTGCTAGTAAATAATAAACGATAATAAGTGCTACAAATGACATCTTTGGTAATCCTGTCATATTTGCTAATATACTCGCTGGACCGTTAACAAACACAACCCCAACTAAAATTAATAAAACTACTGAGAATACTCTCATTGCTTGTTTTGCTGTTAAACCTAAATATCGGCCAACAATCTCTGCTACAGTTTCTCCATTGTGTCTAACTGATAGCATACCTGCAAAGAAATCATGTGTTGCCCCTGCAAATATACAACCTAGGACGATCCATACAAATGAAACTGGTCCCCAATAAGCACCTGCTACCGCTCCAAAGATTGGTCCAAGACCTGCAATGTTTAAGAACTGAATTAAAAATGCTCTCTTTGGATCCATTGGCATAAAATCTACACCATCGTTCATTGCATTTGCTGGAGTGACTCTGTTTTCATCTGCACCAAATATTTTTTCAACAAACTTTCCATAAAATAAATAACCTAATATTAATGCTAATACTGAAATAAAGAATGATACCATTTTCGTTCCTCCTACATAAATTTTATAGTTATTATGTGCTTACATTATAAGAAGAATATTACAATATTTTCCAAAACGACCATAAAGTGCTAAATATATTAGTTAAACGGTCACTATTACCATTTAAACGGTCAAACAAAAACAGGGTTTGCTCGTTAGCAAACCCTGTCTATCATTTTCGTATGGTGAAACGTCGGGTCTATCCCGCTGTTTCACTTAATATTTTTATCTCATTATATATCCACCAATAACGAGATTTTGTATTTCGTTTGTTCCTTCATATATTTGGGTGATTTTTGCATCTCTCATCATTCGCTCTACTGGGTGATCTCTAAGAAAACCTGCACCACCTAAAATCTGAACAGCATCTGTTGTTACTTCCATTGCTGTATCTGTTGCAAACTTTTTAGCATGTGCTGCTGCTAATCCATAGGATTGTCCCGTATCTTTTAACCAACCCGCTTTTAGTGTTAATAGTTTTGCGGCCTCAATTTTTGTAGCCATATCTGCTAATTTAAAAGATATTGCTTGTTGAGCCGCAATAGGCTTTCCAAATTGAACTCTTTCTTTAGCATAATTTAAAGCATACTCATATGCACCTTCTGCGATTCCTGCTCCTTGAGCTGCAATACCAATTCGTCCACCATCTAATGTCTTCATAGCAATTTTAAAACCTTCGCCTATCTTGCCAAGCATTTGAGATTTATGGACACGCATATCTTCAATTTCAATAATACGTTGTACAGTTGAGCGTATACCCATTTTTTCCTCTTGTTTTGTAAAATTATACCCTGGCGTTTCTTTGTCTACAATAAATGCTGTAATACCTTTTGCACCACGTGATTTGTCTGTCATTGCAAATAATACTGTATAGTCAGCATAGCCGGAGTTTGTAATAAAGCACTTTGTTCCATTTATAATATAGTCATTCCCATCCTCTACTGCATAGGTCTCACTCATTGCAGAGTCTGAGCCAGCATTTGGTTCTGTTAGCCCAAATGCGCCTAACTTTTCTCCTGCAAACATTTTTGTTGAGTACTCTTGTCTTTGCTCTTCATTTCCGTAATAAAATATAGGCCATCCAGCTAATGAAACTTGTACCGAATAAGAACACCCAATAGATGCATCAACTTTGTTAATTTCTAACCCTGCAAGGACATATTGTATTTGATCGCCTCCTGCACCGCCATATTCTAATGGAAATGGCAATCCCCACAGCCCTAACTTACCCATTTTTTTCATTATCTCATAGGCAGGTGCATAGTCTTCATCTAAATCTCGTTGCGCCGCACCTGGCGCGATTTCTCTTTCTGCAAAGTCCCTTACCATTTGCTGTACACGAAGTTGCTCTTCAGTAAATTGCATACTAAACATTATAAAACCTCCTTAATAATACATAGTAAAAAATTTGGCTAAAATTGATCCGCTCTTGACCATAATCTCTTATAGTCTTCTTATCCTAATAATATCACATTCATAAACACAATATGGTTTTTTTTGAATTTTTAATTTATATATTTTGCATAATAAAACGCATTAATATCTTCTTTTTATTAATGCGCTGTTATTTTATATATTTAATTTTTCTTTAAATTCTTTTGATTTTCTTCTACTTACTGGAATTGTCTCTTCGCTATTGTTTAATCTAACTGCATAGGTATTATTAAACCAAGGGACAATTTCTCTGATAGCTTCTACTTGTATAAGATAACTACGATGACACCTAAAGAAATTATACGGTGTCAATATTGTTTCAAAATGGTTTAGCGATTCGTTAGATACAAATTTTCCCTTTTGTGTATTAATTGTTGTCTCGCCCTCAGAACATGAACAACTAATTATTTCTTTTGGGTCGACTAGATATATTTTGTCATTTCTCCAAAGAGGTACTTTTGATGCTTTATGATCCATGTACCTATTTGTAATAACTTGATCAATGGCTTCTATGTTTTCTTTTGCATTTGAGCTTAATTTCTTTTTTATACGTTTTATCGTTCGCTCTAGGCGTTCTTCCATGACTGGTTTTAATAGATAATCTATTGCATTCACCTCAAAAGCGTTAATGGCATATTCATCATATGCAGTTGCAAATGCAATCATTGGTGGCTTTTTCAATTTAGAAATTGCTTCTGCAAGCATAAAACCATCCATCTCTGGCATGGATATATCTAAAAATATGACATCTATTTCATCAACTAATACTGCTTCCAAAGCTTTTTTAGGGTTTGTATATTCTCCAATTATTTCTATTTCATCATAGGCTTCTAATAAATAGGCTAGCTCATCAATAGCCGCTTTTTCATCATCTACAATTATGATTTTAATCATTTTGTATCGCCTCCTCTTTTGGAATGTTTATAATCACTTGGGTTCCCTGTCCCTTTGCACTGTCTATTTTTAAAGAAGTATTATAAATACTTTTTAATCTATCATTTACATTATTAATACCGATACCACCGCTCTCGCACTTTTGATTAACGATACAAGAAAGCTCTTGTGTATCCATCCCTATTCCATTATCTGTAACAGATATTTCTATATATGCATTGGTCTCCTTTGCACTAATTATTATTCTTCCACCCTCTTGTGTTGCCATTAAACCATGCTTTAACGCATTTTCTACTATTGGTTGCAATATAAGTGGTGGCACATCACATTTAATAGAAGAATCTATTGCATATATAACTTCTAATCTGTCTGAAAATCTAGCTTCTTCAATTGATAGATAGCTATCTACATGTTCTAATTCTTTTTCTAATGTTACAAAGTCCTCATTGGTCTTAAAACTAGTACGCAAATAGTAACTTAGCTTTAAAAGGAGTTCTCTTGCTTTAATTGCATCTGTTCGACAAAAGGCAATTATAGTATTGAGTGCATTAAATAAGAAGTGCGGTTGTATTTGAGCTTGAAGCATTTTCAACTCTGTTTTCGCTAATAATTCTTCTTGATACGTAATCTTACTTAACTCTATCTGAGTTGAAAATAAATGACCTAATCCTTTTGCAAGTTCTACATCTGATGATGTTATACTATTTTCTGCTATTTTGTATAGTTTTAATGTTCCAATCACATTTTCTTTCATTTTTAGTGGTACTATTATTGCTGCTCTCAATTTGCACTTTTTATTAAAACACTCTATGTCTTCTTTCTCTTTTGCAATAACGTATTGATTATCTTTTATGGCTCGCTTTGTAATTTCTGTACAAATTTCATCACCGGTTTTGTGGTGGTCTTTTCCTTCACCTACAAAAGCTATAATATGCTTTTTATCTGTAAAAGATACTGCACTAAAACTCGCCATTTCTTCTATAATATTTGCTGCTTTTTCTGCTGAATCTTTGTTTAGTCCAGTTCTAAATATTGGCAATGTCTTTGTTGCTATACTGAGAGCTATTTGCGCCTTTACGGCTGCAGCTCTTTCATTTTCTTCAAATATTTGTTGTATCAGTAGTATAAATGCTCCTGTCCCAAGTGAATTTATAAATGCCATTGGCAAAAATATTAACTTAACCAAGTGAAGTGCATCAGAAAATGGTCTTGCTATTAATAATATAATGAGCATCTGTATAGCTTCAATTATAACTGTGAGAATCATGCCATAAATCCATTTATTAGGCTTATCATCAATATATTTTTTTGAATACCCTGCTATAATTCCCCCGATAATAGTTGAAATACCACACGCTATAGCAGTAAATCTTCCAATTGGTATAATCATTCTGTGTATTCCTGCTATTAGCCCTGCTACGACACCTACCCATGGTCCACCAAAAAGGCCTGCAACAATAACGCCTATTGACCTTGAGTTTGCTATGGCATCGTTAACTTCAACCCCTGAATATGTTCCTATAATCCCTACGCAACCAAATACAATCGAAAAAATAATTTTATCTTTTAATGATAGTCTATTTTTCAATATGTATCCTTTTATAAAACTTGACCTAGACAAAATAAATGCAGCCAAAATTATAAACCCTAATTTATTAAAAAGATTTTGGAATAATTCTATTAACATATTATTTCTCCTTATGTATGCTTGATGCTTTTATTATATAACTTTTTCTCTTTAGCTACAAATGTAGAAAGACTTCTATTAATAATAGAAGTCTTTTATATTTGTTATTTTATTTTTGTTGTTCAGTTATTAGGCTAACTATTTCTTCGATTCCTAAATCGTCACAAGATATTACTTGGTGGCTATTTTTTTCATACAACGGTATTCGTTCATTATATACATCTCTCAATGTCTCATTTTCGCCCATGACAATACCACGTGTTTTTATATTTAATAATCTTCTTTCAATTTCTTCAAAACTTACTTTTAAATAAATCACATGACTAATAGCCATGAGATGCTTCATTGCTGATTCGCTATAGACTACGCTACCACCTGTTGATATAATGCTTTTTTCTACTTTAATTGATTGTATCACTTCACTTTCAATATCTTTAAAATAAAGAATACCCTTTTCATCAATTATATCTTGTAGCAACTTATTTTCTTTTTTTTGAATCATTAAATCAGTGTCTACAAACTCATACCCTAACGCCTTCGCAAGCAATACACCGATGGTGCTTTTTCCTGCACCTGACATTCCTATGAGTGTTATATTTTTCATATCTGTTTCTCCAATTTCATAACTTGGTCTTTTGAAAAGTCTGCAATATATAGCTTATTGCCCTTTTCAGCTACTTCTTTATATTGTTTTAATGCTTCTTTTGTTTTACCTTCTTTTTCATTCATTAATGCTTGCCTAAATATCAATGATACTCTCAATCTAGTTTTTATATCTTTTCCAAGTAATATCTCAATCTTTTCCCTGCAATCTTCATACTGATTTCTAAAATAGCTTCTTTCAACCAATAAAACTGCCATTGCATGCTCAAGATGTTTTCCTCTAGCACTTAAATGAGGTATTTCATTTTCAAATAAATAATCCGCCTCTTGATTCTGTCCTAATACATAATAGGCTTCCATTAGATTAATGGTGTATACCAGTTTTATCCCTGTATTCTTAGACATGTATTTAGTATTTAAATTTTGTAGTATTTCTAATGCGTCAGATGCCTTTCCCATTGTTAAATATGCTGCTGCGACATCCATATCTAAGTAGGTTTTCAGTTTCTTGTTTCTACCCGTAATTTCCTTTTGTTCTAATGTTTTCTCTAAGAATCCGTACGGGTCACACTGATCATCTAATAAACTCAGTCTATATTTTGCTCTTGTTATACTTATCCAAAGATATGCTATAAGTAAAACTGTAAATGCTATTAGCCCACCTACAAAAATATTATTAAATATAATCATACATGTAAGTGCAATCACAAATGCTACCCCATAATATTTTAATCTTGTTTTCATTTTACCTTTTCCCCCTGAAACTATAAAAGGCATTCTTAAATTATAAGAATGCCTTTTTGTCTGTTTATTTAAAGAAGTCTTTTAGCTTGTCACCAAGAACATCACCAAGTGTGGTGTCGTCTTCAATTTCTTCAACAGTTTCTTCTTCATTATACACTTGCCCTTCGGCTTCCTTAATACTTAGGCTAAGTTTTCTATTAGCTTCATCAATTTTTAATATTATGACATCAACTTCTTGACCTGTCTTAAGTACATCTTCAGGTTTTGTTATTCTTTCAGATGATATCTCGGAAATATGCACTAAGCCATCAATACCAGCCTCTATCTCAACAAAAGCACCAAACTTAGTTAATCGTACTACTTTTCCGCCAACTAAGTCACCTTCTTCATAGTGACTAGCAATGCCATTCCATGGGTCATCTTCAATTTTTTTAAGTCCTAAACCTATTCTATCAGCATTTTGATCTAAACTGATAATGTATACCTCAACTTCATCACCTTCACTAACTACTTCTGACGGATGATTAACTCTATTCCAAGCTAATTCGTCTAGATGAATAAGTCCTTCGACACCACCTAAATCTACAAATGCACCAAACTTCATTAGTTTAGTAACGACACCTTTTCTAATATCGCCCTCTTCTAATTCATCCCACATTTTAGCTTTAGCAACTACTCTATCTGCTACTTCTATTTGTTTTCTTGATAATACAACTCTCTTTTTTTCAATATCAAAATCTATAATTTTGACTTCAAGTGATTTGCCAACATAAACTGACATATCTTCTACATATCTATATGATAATTGTGACCCTGGAATAAAACATCTCATTCCGTCATACATTGCCACAACACCACCATTTACTACTTGTTTAACTGTTACACTAATCGTCTCTTGTGCTTTAAATGCTTTTTCAACAACATCCCATGCCACAATCTCTCTAGCACGTCTTTCAGATACAACTACATTGCCTTCACTATCTTGCGCTTTTATTACTAAAACTTTTATTTCGTCTCCAACTTTTACTATATCTTCATTTTCTGGATTTAATCCATGAATCAACTCTTCTTTTGGAATGACGCCGTCAGCTATATAACCAATATTAACAATTACTTCATCTTCATTAACAGTAATTATAGTTCCTGTTACAACATCTCCTCTATTTATTCTTTTCATCGAATGGTCAATTTCATCCATAAAATCATCCATCGAACCAATTTCTTCTTCAACTTCTTCTGTTTCTTCAACTGCTTCTGTCTCTTCTGTTTCAGTTTGCTCATTCGCATCTACTTGAGCTTCTTGCTCTTCTGTCTCTACTATTTCAGTTTGATCTTCATTAACTTCAATTGAGTTTTCTTCTGTGTTCTCAGTTTCTATTACCTTGCTCTCGTCCATTAACTTACCTCTTTTCAAATATATTCTTTATAATTGTATATGAAAAGTACTGCTTTTACAATAGTTCCCTAAAGATAAAAAAAGACTCTAGCAAAATTGCTAGAGTCCGATTATTACTATATATTATGATACTTTCTTATTTGCTGAAGCATCTATTGTTTTTCCTTCTTTTTTCCAGTCCTTAAACTCAGATACTGCAGTAAATACAACATCTGTTGAAGAGTTAAGTGCAGTCTCACAAGAATCTTGAATAACACCAATAATGAAACCAACACCTACAACTTGCATTGCCACTTCATTATTGATTCCAAATAAGCTACACGCCAATGGAATAAGCAGTAATGAACCACCTGCAACACCAGATGCACCACATGCACTTACTGATGCTAATATACTAAGTAATAATGCAGTTCCTAAATCAACTTGAATACCCAATGTATGTACAGCTGCTAACGTTAATACCGTTATAGTAATCGCTGCCCCAGCCATGTTGATTGTTGCTCCAAGCGGAATTGATACTGAATAATTATCTTTATCTAATCCTAAGTTCTCACATAAATCCATATTTACAGGAATATTTGCAGCTGAACTTCTTGTAAAAAATGCTGTAATACCACTGTCTTTTAAACATCTAAATACCAATGGATATGGGTTTTGCTTTATGTTTATATAAACAATAATTGGATTAATAACTAACGCTACAAAGAACATACACCCTACTAAAACAGCTAATAACATGCCATATTTTTTTAATTCTTCAATACCATTTGTCGATACTGTAGCAAAAACAAGTCCCATAATTCCAAATGGTGCAAAACTAATTACCCACTTTACAACTGTTGCTAAAGCATCTGATACATTTGATATCAAACTTCTAGTTGAATCCGCTGCACTTCTTAGTGCCAATCCTAATACGATTGCCCAAGCTAATATACCAATATAGTTAGCATTAAATAACGCTTTTACTGGATTATCAACAATGTTCATTAGCAGATTTCTAATAACTTCAACGACCCCACTCGGAGGTGTGATGCTATCAACACTTGCTACAAGTGTTAACTCTACTGGGAATAAAAAACTGACAACAACTGCCACTAACGCTGCTAAGAATGTACCTAAAAAATACAATCCTACAATTGTCTTCATATTTGTTTTTTGTCCTGCTTTATGCTGCGATATAGCTGACATAACTAAAAAGAAAACAAGAATTGGTGCAACACCTTTTAGTGCACCTACAAATAACGATCCAAATATAGAAATTGGTTGCGCTACTTGTGGTATTGTCATTGCTAGTACAATACCTACTACTAAGCCTCCGATAATTCGTTTAACTAGGCTTATTTGGTTCCATTTCATAAAAATATCTTTCATAATAAGTCCTTCTCCTATAATAAATATAATGGCTATTATAAAGCTTTTTTCTCTGCAGTCTTGCTCACCCTAAAGCAGTGTTTCATTTAGCCTTTTTAATAGCACCAAATCTTATCATAATTTCGGATACATTAAAAGAGATTTTACAAAAATTTGTTAATTTTTTAACCTATTGATGCAATAATAAAGAGAGGTTGAAAACAACCTCTCTTATCTACTGTGCAACTGTATATATATTTTTATAATGTTACTATTCTGTCTGATGTAATTAGTTGGTCAACATCTTGCTCGTATGCAACATCATGTACGCCAAATCCAAATAACTGATAAAACTCTTCCTTATATCCTTTTAAATCTGATAGCTCATCTAAATTATCTGTTCCAACTTGCGCCCATATTGCATCAACTTTTCCTTGAACATCCGCTTGCATTTCCCAATCGTCTACTCTTATTCTTCCTTCTTCATCGACTTTGGTATTTTCTGCATAGATAAAATCATTCATCATGCGATACATTTGTTCTATACACCCTTCGTGATTTCCCATTTCTTTCATTACTTTATATAAAATAGATATATATAAAGGAACAACGGGTATTGCTGAGCTTGATTGTGTTACCAATGCTTTATTTACAGATACATATGATCTTCCTTTTAAAGAACTTAACTTTTCATTTAATTTATTCGATGTTTGCTGCAGGTGATTTTTTGCCTGACCGATTGTTCCATCTTTATATACTGCATGTGTTACTTCTGGTCCTATATAGGAGTACGCAACTGTTACTACTTTTTCATCTAGCACGTCTGCCTTTATCAACGCATCCATCCATAAGTCCCAATCTTCTCCACCCATTACTTGAATTGTTTCTTCAACTTCATTACCTTCAGCTGGATATATCGTTACATCCGATACATCTCCTGAATGAAAATCTACCGTTTTACTACTAAATCCTTGCTCGATTGGCTTTATTACAGAACTTACCAGTTTACCATCCGGCTTCATTCTCTTTGGAGAAGCAAGACTATATATTACACAATCAATTTTTCCTAAATCTTCTTTAATGATATCAATTACTGCATCTTTCATTTCATTTGAAAATGCATCTCCATTAATACTCTTAGAATACAGGCCTTCTCTTTTTGCTGCCTCTTCAAAAGCCACAGAATTGTACCACCCTGCAGTAGCAGGTTTTTTTGATGTAGCTGATTTTTCAAAATATACACCAATAGTTGCAGCATCTGATCCAAATGCTGCTGAAATACGAGATGCAATACCATAACCAGTTGATGCACCGATTACTAATACTTTCTTAGGACCATCTATCTTTGGCTGACTTTTAATATATGCTATTTGGTCTTCTACATTGACTTGACACCCTGTCGGATGAGCTGTAGTACAAATAAATCCTCTCATTTTTGGTTCAATAATCATATTATTCTCCTTGTAATACTTGTTTTATATATCATCTAATCAAAGATTTTCTTCAAAATAATTCGTTTCACTAAAATAGATTATAACACAATATTATTTGTTTTGGATATTAAATATAGAGGTAGCAAATGGATAATTCGACATATTACTCAATCAATTTCATCTGTTAACTGAAATGGTTTACATGACGCAAACAGCTATAGAATCATTCCGAATACCTCTTTCTAGAAGTCTTGTCATTGCTTGATTTTTCATATATATAAATACTCACTACTTTTTTTATGTTTTATTTCAAAAACAATTGCAGTTTTAATGCGGCGATGATAAAATACACAAGTATAATTCATGAGTTTTCTGTCGTTTCGTGCAATTGCACAATTAGAAGATTCTGAAAATAAAGGTATAGGTAGAATAGGTTTATTAGGAGGGTATTATTTTGAACAATTCAAAAAAAGGATGGCTGGTCGTATTTGCCGGCACAGGCATCAACTTAGCATTCGGCGTACTTTACGCTTGGAGTATCTTTGGTTCTGCACTTTCTGCTGATCATGGTTGGTCTGCAAAGCAAGCTGCATTACCTTACACATTAGCAATCATCATGTTTGCAGTTATGATGATTCCTGCAGGAAAACTGCAAGACAAGATTGGCCCAAGATGGGTTGCAACAATCGGTGGCGCATTAATCGGTTTAGGTTGTTTACTAGCTGGTACTATGGGTAACTTTACTGGCGTATTAATCGGTTTTGGTTTATTTGCTGGATCTGGTATCGGACTTGGGTATGCATCAACTACACCTGCTGCTGTAAAGTGGTTCCCACCAGAGAAAAAAGGTTTAATCACTGGTATTGTTGTAGGTGGTTTTGGACTTGCAAGTCTTTACATTTCACCATTATCTAAGTATTTACTTCATGATTTTGGCGTTTTTAAAGCTTTCCAAATCTTAGGTGTGTTATTTTTAATAATAACAATTCCATTATCACAATTTGTTAAAAACCCAGAAACGCCTGTTGCAAGTACAGCTGCTAAAGCAAGTACACACAACATGACAGTTAAAGAAATGGTTAAGACAAAAGAATTTTATCAATTATGGTTCATGTTTGCAGCAGGTGCTACAGGTGGACTTATGGTAATTGGTAGTGTTAAGAGTATCGCTTTACCAATCATCGGAGCTGCTGCTGGATTTACTCTAATCGCTTTAGCTTCTATAGCAAACGCTTTAGGTAGACCAATGGCTGGAATTATCTCTGACCGTTTTGGTAGAGGAAAGACTATGGCTGTATTATACTTGATGCAAGCTGCTATGTTCCTAGTTTTAAACAACTTTGAAATCAATGGATTTGTAACAATTTTAATTATCGTTATGGTTATTTACTTCTCTTACGGTTCAATGTTATCTGTATTCCCATCTGCATGTGGAGACAGTTATGGAACAAAGAACTTAGGATTAAACTACGGTGTATTATTCTCAGCTTGGGGATTCGGTGGTGTATTTGGTCCAATGCTTGGCGCATACATCAAAGATTCAACTGGTTCATATACAACGGCATTCTATATTGCTGCAACAGTATTAGTAATTGCTGCAATATTAGGTTTCTTATACAAACCATACCAGCATAAAGCAGACACAACGACAGATCATGTAGCTGGTTAATTAAATTTAATAATATACTTTACGACAAAAAGAGCCCACATTGTGGGCTCTTTTTGTTTTTTATTATAATCTATTTTTAATCATTATCGTCATTAACTATTGCTTTAAATAATTCATATCCTATGGCAATTCTTTCACTTTCACCTGAGATACTATTCCAGATTTCTTTTATGTCTTTCATCTTATACTTTGATTTTGTTCCTTCTTTTATTTTCTCCTGATTAATACTATCTTGTATCATTTTAACAAACTCTTCATACTTGTATATTCTTAGCCTGTCTAAACCTTCTTTTTCTGCAAGATACTCCATGACTTTTATTTCCATCATATCGTAGTCATCATCTTTTTCTATACCGTATATATCCGCCATTTTGGGCAATGCTTTTTCAAAGAAAGTTCTATAAGTTGGTTTTTCATTTATATCTAAAATCTCACATATTTGTTTAATTCTTTTTTGATCAAATGCTTTTAGTTCATTCATAATAACATCTATGCTCGGTGCATCTTCTATAAAGTATTTATAACCACTACATTTTCCAAATACCTTTAAAGTATCTAGGTACCCCATCTTAATATTATTCTGTGAAAGTGATGCATCAAAGTGAAGTGTTGTCCCTATATCTCCAGATGGTGATATGTACGTAATATCAAGATTTTTATCTTTTACTGCTTGTCTTAATCCTACAGAATTCATTTCTACTGCAATTATTTGATCAATATTTTTTCTACTAAGTAAATTTATTGGTAGATTATCATAAAATCCCCCATCAATAAATTTCTTTCCATCAATTTCCAGGCTTTTAAAAGTAGGAAATAATGCCGATGCCATAATATAATCTATTAATTTCCCTTGCGGTATGTCTTCTAGGAATATTTCCACAGGTTCTCTATCTGTTATAGAAACTGTTACTAGTCCAAAATCTATTTTTGAATTTCTTATTTTTTCTTCATCTAAATTGCTTTCTAGTAATTGTCTAAGAGGATCAGTATCCAGCCCTTTATTTTTCCATAAATCTGCACTCAAATTTAGATATTTTTCTATGTTAGATATATTAAACTTTCCTGTAATTATTTCTTTAAATGCTTCATTATCTGTTTTAACAACTTGATCTGGGGCAATATTTTCCCACAATGTATATGCTTCCTCATATAAGTCGGCTGCAATAAATGCACCATTTAGTGCTCCAACAGATGTTCCAGTTACTGCTTTTATTTCTATATTTAGCTCACGCAATGCTTTCCATACACCAATTTGATAAGCGCCTTTGCCTCCGCCACCTTCTAATACCAATCCATACATAGCTGTCTCTCCTTAGATTCTTTTGTTCTATTATAGCATTTTTTAAGAATCCATTTCACCGATTTTACCTTTATCTAGTACAAAAAACTGATCAATATGAATCAGAATAATCCCTGTACAACAAACAAATGCAAAACCCGCTACAAAAAACCAAATTATACTGGCCCCAATAATTGGTATGATACTTCCAGCGATGACCACCCCAAGTGTATTACTCAGTGCACTAAATGAATTATAGACTGCATTTACTCTTCCACGAAGATGTATCGGTGAATGATTTGCAATATATACTTTTCCATTAATATGCATTAATATTTCACCTAAAGTCCATATAAAAGTAGCAAACATATATCCTAAAAAGGAATGAAATACACCAAACAAACCAAAACCCACACCATAAAAGAGACCTCCGATAGCTACATTTTTGATACTTGAGTTTTTACTAGTTACTTCTGTAACAAACGCTGTTAATAACACTACAGTTACTGCATTTACTGTAAACATCCACCCTATATATATTGAACTATTTTCTCCAAATACTTCCCCAAACAATATTGGAACGGAAAATTTTATTTGAACGTATATCATAGCAAATGATGTGAAAATCAATATAAATGCTAGTAATTTCTTATTACTCTTCATATATGTCCAAATATTTGTATGTTCTTTCGAAGTTTTATGGAATGTATCTTCCTTCTCTTCCTTATTAATTGACTTATCGATTGACTTTTGACTTATGAGTACACCTACGACTATTACAGCTACAAAAGATGTCACTCCATCTAATATGAAAAACAACGGCAAGTTTGATTTAAATAAAAATCCTGCAATTGCTGGACCTACTGCAACACCGATATTGATTCCTAAATACATAAGCCCCATACCAGCATTTCTCTGAGTCTGTGGCAATATATCTACAACTAATGCATCTAATGATGGTCTAACTGCACCATTTAATAAAGTAGCCACAATAAGAAGAATAATGACACTTTGACCATTTATATTAAAAGCACATGGTAATAGTGATAACCCTGCAAGGAATTGTAAAATTAAATATGCATGTTTCCGACCTATGGTATCTGCAATTTTGCCTCCTACGACGGCTCCTGGAAATCTGGTAAACAATACTATCATTACTATGAAACTTGCGCTTTGAGGTGTCATTTCAAGCTTTTGTGTTAAATATAATGTAATCATTGGACTAACAAAATCACCTAATCTGTTAATAATGTTAGCACCAAACAAAACATACATTTCCTTTGGTAACCCTTTATATTGTTTTATTGCTTGCATGAAACCACCTCTTTTCGATTTGTTGTGCCTATCTTATCAAAACTCTTTTAATTTGTATAACAAATATATATAATAGTATTAATCGAAATTATCGATAGTGAGAAAGAGGTGTTTCTATGAATATTGAGTATTACCAAACTTTTGTAGCAGTTGCAAAAGCCAATAGTTTTTCAAAAGCTGCTGAACAACTAAATATTGTACAATCTACTGTATCTTCTAGAATACAAGAACTGGAATCCTACCTTGAAAATAAGCTCTTTATTAGAAACAATCGTACGGTAGAATTATCACATGCTGGAAAAGTTTTTTTACCATATGCCGAAAAAATGCTCCGAACAGAAAAAGAAGGTCTTAGAAAAATGTCCACTTTAAAACTATATGAGGACGGTTTAAAAATTAGTGTAAATGGAAATATCTATAGAGAAATACTCAGACCAATAGTACAAAAGTTTGCTGATGATTATCCACAATATACAATCTCCATCGATTTTCATGGTACTTATTCACAACTAGATATGCTTTTTGAAAACGAAATTGATATTGGCTTTATAGGCAGAAAGCCTAATACACAAAGGTTATCAGTAAAGCACTTTTGCGATTTTAAAATGATTTTGGTTGCGCCAAAGGATTACCCTGTCAATAGCGTTATTAATGCTGACGAATTACTATCACTCAAGTTTTTTTATTCAGATCATAATATTGAATTTAACCATTGGTTGAGTGATATTTTATCTGCAAATTATAAATCCCATGTCAATGTTAATCATTATATGCACCTGCTCAATATTGTTAACGATGGTATAGGTTGCGCATTTTTACCTGATAATATGGTTCAAGCAGAACTTAAATCCGGAAATTTTAAAGAGATAATGATTCATGATGTTGAACCACTCATCTTTAGTAATTATATTGCAGTCAATAAAAAAAGAAAGGACACTGCAGTTGTACAGGCCTTTCTCAACTTATTACCATCTATTTAATTATAATTGCTTTTTTATACGAATTCGCCTTGATTAACTCTTTCAATCAGGGCTATTACTTTTTCTTTAACTAACTCTCTTGTCTCTCTAAACCCTTCTATTGGACCACCAGAAGGATCATCTAGTCCCCAGTCTTCTTTATGTTTACAAGGTATATACGGACACTCAACATTACACCCCATAGTGATGACTACATCTAATTCTGATGGAATATCTGTTAATAATTTGGGGTATTGCTTGGACATATCCACACCTGCTTCTTCCATTACGTCCACCGCCAGTGGCTTAACTTCTGGGTAATCTTCTGTCCCTGCTGAATATACTTCAAGTACTTCACCACCTAATTTTTTTGCCCAACCTTCTGCCATTTGACTTCTGCAAGAATTATGCACACATACAAATCCTACTTTTATTTTCATATTAATCACCTTTCTTATATAAACCAATGTCTTGTTTTATTTGCTATTTTAACCAATACCAGCATTACAGGTACTTCAACAAGGACACCCACAACTGTTGCTAGTGTTGCACCTGATTGTAAACCAAATAATGAAATGGCTACAGCTACTGCTAACTCAAAAAAGTTGCTTGCTCCTATTAATGCAGCAGGTGCTGCAATATCATGTTTTAATCGCCATTTTTTTGCCCATATATATGCTATAAAAAATATTAATAGTGTTTGAATCGTTAATGGTATGGCAATCAGAATTATATGCAATGGATTATTAAGTATTGTATCTCCTTGGAATGAGAATATAATGACTAAAGTTAACAATAATCCTATAATTGTTATTTTACTAAATTTAGGTATGTACTGCTCTTCGTAATATTTTAAACTTTTATGACTAACGATCACTTTTCTTGATATAAATCCTGCAGCTAATGGAATAATAACAAAAAGTACCACTGATAAAAACAATGTGTCATAAGGTACAATAACATCAGATAAACCTAATAATATAGCTACTATTGGTGTAAAAGCTACTAAGAGTATTAAATCATTCACTGCAACTTGTACGACCGTATATGCAGGGTTTCCATTGGTCAAATGACTCCATACAAATACCATTGCAGTACAGGGTGCCGCTCCTAATAAAACCGCTCCTGCTAAGTATTGATTTGCTAACTCTACTCCTATAATATTTACAAAAAGAACTTTAAAAAATAAGGCAGCTATTAAGTACATTGTAAAAGGCTTGATAAGCCAATTGGTTACAGATGTGACTGTTAATCCTTTAGGTTTTTTAGTTGCTTCTACAATACTTGTAAAATCGACCTTTAGCATCATCGGGTAAATCATTAGCCATATTAAAATAGCTACAGGTATAGAGACCTGTGCATATTCAAATCGACTTAATAACTCTGGTACTACTGGCATAAATTTTCCTATAGTGACACCAATCACAATACATAGTGCGACCCACAATGATAAATATCTTTCAAAGAAAGACATTTGTGCAGAGACTTTTTCTTTTTTTTGCATTTGTTTTCTCCTCTAAGCTATTATATTTAGTACATTTTCTCGATTATCACGTATAAATTGACAGTTCAACTGATTTTTTTTGTATTTTTCCATGCGCAATTCATCATTAATTAATATTTGGTTATTTTTTGACTGCTCTTTTATATATTGAACTAACAATTGGTTTTCATTAATAAATTGTTGACCAACTTTATAGTGTATCCATTGGGCATCTTTTGATGCAGTGATAATGCCTTCATTTTTCAGTTTAGTTAAATGCCTAGATGCATTGGATTGACTTAAGTTTAGCATAACTTCTAACTCGCAAACACATAGTTCATTATTAAATAAAATATGCATAATTCTTAGTCTATTTTCATCTGCTATTGCTTTAAAAATATTTAACATAACGCCTCCTTATATGAGTATAATTGATTATACTCATATAATACCATTTATATCATTAGTGTCAATACATATTAACGATTTTCTATGTATGATTTTTCAGAATAGTTTGTGTTTTTCGTTTGTGGGTATTATAATGGGTATATACACAATTATATTTTTGACCTACTAGTCAACTATCACTATATTTACACTCTACGATAGGAGGTATCATTATGGATGGCATAGTAATTAGTAAGAAACTATTAGATTTAAAAATCGCTATTACTGACATGTGCCGAGAGATTCTAGTAGATAATATTCAAAATGGAAGTATGGAGACTGATTTTGAGATTGTTATTTCTCCAGATAATGAAACGATTACTTTAATTAATCGCATTTCATTTGACGAACAAAATTTCTCTAAATTGCAACTTGATGATATGTTGACATTAAAACACCTTATAGCCTATTGTCTATTTATAGATATGGGACTACATGGTAATAATGCAATGCTAAACTATCTCAATCAGCTTGATTTAGAGCGTCCAAACGAGCCATTATTTTATGAAGTTTTTGATTACTAAAAAAAGAGGTCTCATCTCATGAGCCTCTTTCATTATTTTCTTATCTTTTTTCTTATTCTCAACTTTATCTAAATTCATCGATGTTTTCATTTATATATGCAAATACTAACCCGTGTAGATTTTCATCATATTTAGCAAATTCAATATCTAGTTGTTCCCATACTGGTTTAGCTTGATCTTCAACGCCTAGCATTGACCGTTGTCTCACATCTGTATCTTTGTGGGCTGTATTTCTTGGAAATTGAGCTACTGCTAACTCAAATAATTGTAAAAATCTTACAGACTTAATCTCCATTAATGCCGTTCTAGTTTCCTCAACGCGTGCACCTGAAAGATTCCAAAAAAAGTAATAAAAACCACCTGTACTAATGCCTGCTTCTAATTGTTCTATAAGTGCAACATTTTCTTCCTCTTGAGAAAGCAATCTTTTATTTCTATAGTATATAGCAGATAACACCTGATTTACTCTTATAATCGCTTCTGATGTATCTCCATATTTTTCAATAATTTTCTTTATTTTATATCGTCTAAACACTTTTCTCCCTCTTTTTCTTAATCAATTTGAGTTGCTAGCTTATCATAATATGACTTATCTTGTACATCGCCTGGTCCTGCACCATGAAATTTGTATAATGCTTTTACAGTCCCATTTGAATCACGTATTATTGTCTTAAACTCTTCATCTATTTTTGCACCTGCATTTGGATCTGCCTGTAGGGATATGCCAATTATTTCTTTTCCTTCGAAATCAGCCCCTAGTATAAACGCTCTCATTGCTGGTGCTATATTTCCTGCCCATATAGGAAAAATAAGATATATGGTTTTTTCGTCAGCCACTTGATCCCATGGATTGTTAATCAGCTCAATTTTTTTACGTCTAACAGACTCGTAACCACTCATCATAAATCCAATACGGCCTTTTCTTTTTTTTGCTACAGCTAATTCAACTGTTGATATCTCTTTTTTTTCTGACAGACTCTCTGCAAATAGTGCCGAATTCCCATACTTCGTATAGTAAAATATTTTTCCTGACATATTGTTGCCTCCCGACTATTCTCATTGTATCCTACAACTATTATATCCTTAGGCTAAAAATGAATACAAATCCTCAACTTTTTCTTCAAGATATTTCTGTGCATCATTTACTCCTTGATTATAAAAATATGGGCCAATCTTGTCTGCAATAAACTCTAGTAATAGTGCCCCTTGTAAGTCCCCTATGGACTCATCTCTTTCTTCATCAAAATATTTCTGTATGTCTTCTATAGCCATTTTTACCTTGTCTGAATCTAACTCTACTCTCATCTCAATTCTCCTTGTTTTTTTATCATATCCTATTATATCAAATCAATAACAAAAGTGCGTTCTATTTTTGCACATGAAAAAACCAGATATTTTCTATCTGGCTTTTTCGGGGATTAAACAGGGGATTTTGTTATATATCTAATGGTAAACCAGCTGTTTCTACATCGTAGAAATCATAGCCTAAGTCTTCAGCTACTGATTTACAGGTTACTTTTCCATCATAAGTATTTAAACCTTTTAACAAAGCTTTACTACTATTTAATGCATTACCTACACCCTTATTTGCTAGTTGCAATAAATAAGGTAACGTTGCCGCTTCAAGTGCAAATGTAGATGTTCTTGGTACTGCACCAGGCATGTTTGCTACTGAGTAATGCATAACACCATGTTTTTCATATGTTGGGTTATCGTGTGTTGTTATTCTATCTATTGTTGCTATTGAACCACCTTGGTCGATAGCTACATCAACAATAGCCGCACCTTTTTTCATGCTCTTTACCATATCTTCTGATACTAACACAGGAGCTGCTGCACCTGTTACTAGTACTGCACCAATTAATAAATCTGCATCTTTCACTGCATTTGCAATATTATAGCTATTTGCCATTAATGTATTGATACCTTTTCCATGAAATACGTCATCTAAGTATCTTAATCTAGCTGGGCTTATATCTAGTATTGTTACATTTGCACCTAATCCATGAGCCATCTTAGCTGCGTTTGTACCTACTACGCCACCACCAATGATTACTACATTTGCTGGCAATACGCCTGGTACGCCTCCCAGTAAGATACCAATACCACCATTATACTTTTGTAATATACTTGCACCTATTTGTACTGACATTCTTCCTGCTACTTCACTCATTGGTGCTAGTAATGGTAATTGTCTATCTGGTAACTCAACAGTTTCGTAAGCAATGCCTGTTACTTTTTTGTTTATTAATGCTTCTGTTAGTGGTCTATTTGGTGCTAAGTGTAAATATGTAAATAGTGACTGTCCTTCTTTAAACATCTCATATTCTTCTTCTAATGGTTCTTTTACTTTTACGATCATGTCTGCATCATCAAATATATCTTGAGCCGACTCATATATCGTTGCTCCCGCTGCCTTATATTCTTCATCAGTGAATCCACTACCCATTCCAGCTTGTGTTTCTACTAGTACTTTGTGTTTGTTTCCAACGACTGCACTAACGCCTCCTGGTGTTAATCCTACTCTGTTCTCATTGTTTTTAATTTCTTTTGGTAATCCGATAATCATAGTATAAAATCCTTTCTTTAATTAATCATTTTTTAGATTTGCAACAACAGAATGTTGAATCTTCGGTGTCCCTAGTATGACATTCGTATATGTTTTCGATATGCCGGGTACACTTTTTATTCTGTTTAAAAGTTTTTCCAACGAAGATGGATTATAGGTTATTATTTTAATAATATAGTCAAAATTACCAGCAAGGTAATGACACTCTAATATATCATCTTCTTTGTTTATGAATTCTATAAAATTGTCAATGTGCTTTGGGTTTTCTAGACCTATAAACATATATGCAGATAAGTCTTTTCCAAATTTTGTTCCATCTAATATAGCTGTGTACTGACTGATAATGCCACTTGTTTCTAGTTTCTTCATTCGCTCGCCTACCGATGAGGGTGCTAGATTTACTGTTGACCCTATATCGCTTAATGATGCTTTCGCATTTTTCTGTAGTACGGCTAAAATTCCTACATCAATCTCGTCCATTTACATTCACCATATTTTATACCGAAATACTATCATTTTACCAAAAAATAATCAATACATATTCAATTATAACATATATGTTTCTGAAATTGAATTTTATACCAAAATATATTCGTTTTGTCATTATGTGTTTATCATGTTCCGAAAAAAAAACGACGTGTTTTTCATTGCTTTATTGTATATTATTCAAAACCCATAAAAAAAAGAGGCTATCTCATGTATCTGAGATGCCTCACTGTATGTATCTATTTTAATCAAACATAGGTGTCGTTAAATATCTTTCTCCAGTGTCTGGTAATAATACGACTATTAGTTTTCCTTCGTTTTCCTTTTGTTTTGCAAGATTCAACGCCGCTCTCATGGCTGCTCCAGATGATATCCCTACTAATAAGCCTTCTTGCCTTGCTAGTTCTCTCCCTGTGCTCATAGCATCATCGTTTGTGATTTGTATTATTTCATCAATAATCTCTTCGTTAACTATCTTTGGTATAAACCCTGCGCCTATACCTTGTATTTTATGTGGTCCTGGCGCACCACCAGATAATACTGGTGAATCCACTGGTTCTACTGCTACTATTTTGATGTTTGGATTTTTCGCTTTTAAACCTTCTCCAACACCGGTAATTGTCCCTCCGGTTCCAACACCTGCTACAAATATATCTACGGTTCCCTCTGTGTCTTCCCATATCTCTTCCACTGTTGTAGCTTTATGGTAATCTGGATTGGCTTGATTATTGAATTGTTGTGGCATAAAATAGCTTTCATTTCCACAGACTAATTCTTCTGCTTTTTCGATGGCACCTTTCATTCCTTTTGCGCCTGGTGTTAAAACGATTTCTGCCCCATATGCACTTAATAGTTTTCTTCGTTCAATGCTCATTGTATCTGGCATTGTTAATATGGTCTTATACCCTTTAATTGATGCTATCATTGCAAGTCCGATCCCTGTATTTCCACTTGTTGGCTCTACTATTGTATTGCCTTCTTTTAGGAGTCCGTCTTTCTCAGCTCTTTCAATCATGGCAAGTCCTACTCTATCTTTTACGCTACCACCTGGGTTAAACATTTCTACTTTTGCTACTACTTTAGCTTTTTCCTTGCTTATTTGATCCATATTGTTAATTTGTACTAAGGGTGTCTTTCCTACTAAATCTATTATGTTCTTTGCTATTTTCATATTATTTTTCCTCATCTTTCTTATATTTGAAAATCAAATCCATCATATCCATTTTCATTTTGATATTGGACTACTAATTTATCTATTGTTATTTCCTTATATTTCTTTAATATCGCTTTTTCTATTTCTTGGTATACATGCTTGTCTAAACACGCTCTTACTGGCTCATCATCTTTTTCATCTTTTGTTTTTACAACTTGCATAGGCCCTTCTAACACACTTAGTACATCTCCAATTGATATTTGGTTTGATGGTCTACTTAACTTATAACCACCTTGGTTTCCTTGTACACTAACTACAAGGCCTCCTTTTTTCAAGAGTGAAAAAACTTGTTCTAAGTATCTTAGTGGAATATTTAGTTGTGATGCAATTTGATAAAGAGGTTTTGCTTCCCCTTTAATACAGTTAATGGATAAAAATAATATGGATTCTATACCATATCGCCCTTTTGCTGAAATCTTCAAGTTTTCATCTCCTTACTTTCAATCCATAGTTTTCCTACCAAATTAGTAGGATTAACTTCAACTACAATATATCACTTGCATCGATGTCTGTCAATGCTTTTGAATTGTTTTTGTTTTGTTACTAATCTGCTATAATGGTCTATGACAAATAAACAGGTTTGGAAGGGCTACTATGAAAACAAATGATTTTGAAAAAATAATTATTAATGATATACCCTTAATGGACGTCCGCGCACCTATTGAGTATGAAAAAGGTGCTTTTATTAATTCTACAAATTTGCCATTAATGAATAATGAAGAACGTAGGTTAGTCGGCATCTGCTACAAGGAAGAAGGCAGCGAATCCGCTACAAAATTGGGTCACCAGCTTGTTTTTGGTGAAATCAAGGACCAACGTATTGCTGAATGGAAAAAATTCATTACAGAGCACCCTAACGCAATACTTTATTGCTTTAGAGGTGGTCAACGCTCACAAATAACACAACAATGGCTTAAAAAATATTTAGATCTTTCGATTCCTAGAATCGATGGTGGTTATAAAGCTTTTAGAAATTATTTATTATCACAATTAGAACCTGAATCTCAAAGGAGCACTCCAATTATTTTAGGGGGTTATACGGGCTCTGGAAAAACAGTTTTACTTAATGAAATTGACTACTCAGTGGATTTAGAAGGTATCGCTAATCACAGGGGGTCATCTTTTGGAAATTATTTATCACCACAACCTACTCAAATAAATTTTGAAAATAATTTAGCTTATGCACTTGTAAAGCATCGCCATAATAATCATCCTTTTGTTTTGTTAGAAGACGAAGGCAGAAATGTTGGTCAACGTTTTTTACCAACACCTTTAGTTGAGCATTATAATAAGGCAGATATAGTTATTCTTAATGTGTCTATTGAAGAAAGAACACTCAGAACCCTTGATGAGTATGTATCTGTTGCTCAAAAGCAACTTTCTGATATTCACGGTGAGGAAAAAGGATTGACTATGTGGTATGAAATGATTTCAAACAATCTCCTCAGAGTTAAGAAACGTCTTGGTGGTAATAGATTAAAAGTTGCACAGGAAATGCTTTCTAAAGGTATGACGCATCAACTTAACACAGGAGATACATCTGAGCATTTTGATTGGATTCATTATTTGCTTCAAGAATATTACGACCCTATGTATATGCATGGTATGAAGAAAACAAATAGGCATATTCTTTTTTCTGGCAATTATGACGAAGTACTTGATTATCTCAAAAATAAAAAATAAGTTTAAGGTGAGCAATCACCCTAAACTTATTTTATTTTCATCAAATTATATTGCTGTTTTTGTTAGCCCATATGTTAGTTTTGGGTTTAATACCATTTCTAATTTATACTGATTTGGCTGTGCTGTCGAAAAGCTAATACTTTCATAAACATGATCATCTGCAATCTCTTTAATATATTCTATTTCTTTTACTTTCATTTGATCAATACATCCTGCTATTTGATTGTTTTCTTTGCTAACTAACGACATATTATTTGCTTCATCAAATGATAAAACAACCGCATCCTTTGTGTCTTTACCAGATACACTTTTAATATCGGTTGACACTTGAAGCTTTTGATTGTTTTCATTTAATACAATATGATTAACCTGGTCGATCATATGTTGTGTCATATCACTAAATATGTCACTAAATAAATCCTTGATACTTTCAAACTTTTTCACTATTGTTTCTGACATCTCTTTCCCCTTGATTATATTATTTCAAATATTTTTAAACCAATAAATACAATGCTTAAGTCAGCAAATATATGTACTGACCAACTACTTACAAAACTATTGGTTCGATCGTCCAAATAATTAAATATGATACCACCTACAAAAAGTCCTAAACTAATTACTGCAAAAGCACCAATAGATACCCAGTTTTGAAAATTAGCTATATGATAAATTGCAAAAGCTATTGAACTAAAAAAGTATCCTAATCTTTTGTTTCCGTTCTTCTTCAAATTCAAAAATACAAATCCTCTAAAAAAGAATTCTTCCATAAACGAATTAATAAACGTTATATACAGACTATAATAAATAATGTTTGTTTTATCTATTTGATACTTCGAGCCAAATTCCTCTACAATTGTTTTTTGATCTAAGCTTGATTGCATGATGTAATATATCGCATAAATTAAAATAAATATAGTACAACCTAGTACTAAGTCTTGAATGATTCTTTTCTTTTTGCCTACACCTTTAAATGAATCCTTCAAGAAATTTTCTTTGTTTTTAAGTAGATACAAGATAGGAAACACACCAAATAATACTATTTTTATACACGCCTTTTGCACGTAGCTTACTAACAATACTTGGTCTACAATATACAATAAAAGTATTGTCACTATGGTACTCAAAATGATGTATAATCTATTGTTTTTCATTAGGTCACTCCTTATCTTCTACCGGCAACATATTATATATAATTAATTCTCTAATTGCTAGTGTTTTTTTAATTATTTTTTATTGTTTATATGTTAGACAAATTTAGACAAAAAAGCCGCATAATAAATTACAATTTTATTATGCGACCACTTCTTGTTATGCCTATTATTTGCGTATTTGCCGTTCTATAATTACTTACAGTTTATATAATAAGCGATACTTTCACTCATAAATTCTGCTAACCCTTCTTTTATTTTATTAATATTATTTCTAAAACGTTTATCTGTAGTATACAGCTCCCCTAATCCTTTGAATACCTCATCACTACACTCATAATAGTTTTTTGAAATATGCTCTTGCCATTTTTTTATAAGTGTTTGTACTTTCTCATGCTCAATACCTAATGACATTTTGTTTCCAATGGATTCAAATATTGCTTCTCCTTCTTTGATTATTTCTTCCATTTCTTTTTTACTCTTCTTTTCATATTTTTCATAACTATCTTTTGCAACCTCACCATATTTTTCTATGGCTTCTTTTTTATATTTTTCGTAATTCTTTTGATCGAATGTTCTTATCATTTCTTCTTCAAACCCCTTTTCAATACATACGTCTATAGAGGTAATCAGTTTATCTAGACGCTTTCTTTTTTCTTGTAGCATTCTTTGATGTGTTTTCAAAGCTTTCTGTTGATCAAATGATTTGTTATTGACGATTTCCTTTATCTTATCTAAGGGAAAATCCAATTCTTTATAAAAAAGAATCTGCCATAATTTTTCCAAATCCCTATTATCATAAACGCGATATTGATTATACGTATTTTGCTTTGGACATAATAAACCAATTTGATCATAATAATGCAGTGTTCTTATACTGATGCTGGCCAGCTCAGCTACTTCTTTTATTAAATACTCTTTGTTCATTTCGATCACCTCTAATTGCATTATAATCTATTACGTAACGTCAAGGTCAAGCCTAAAAAATATTTTTTTGCCTTAAATATCCTCTGATTTCATTTCGTTCTCATCATACGTTATAGAGATGTTTGCTATCAATTTTGCATTTTCAATGTTCATCATTGACAGTTTTTATTTATATCATCTATAATTGTATTATTATGTAAATATGAAAGGTGTTTATTATGGATTTAAAAAGTATTGTTGAACGTGCTCCAAATCATATAAGAGAACAATTTGTTTATCAAAAACATCCGAAAGATAGCTTCTTAATGTTTGCTGGAGAAGCGAATGACTATTTATATATTTTGACAAAAGGTAGCGCTGAAGTCTACTGCCAAAACTATGAGGGTACTATATTGTCTTTATCATTATTTCACGCTTATAATATCTTTGGTGAAATAGAAATCTTTAATCCTGATGCTGAAACGCGAAGTATTATTGCTAAGACATCCTGTGAATCTATTAGAATTCATAAGAAAATTGTTTTTGAATGGTTAAAAGCAGATTTTGACTTTAATCTTTTCATTATTAAAGAATTAGCCAAGAGAATCTCTGACAGTTCTGTTACTGCTTCTACCATTGCTTTATTAACTATTAAAGAACGTATTTTATATAGCATTTACTCACACTATAAAATCGGTGATTTAAATAAACTATCAAAAAAGAACTTAATCGCAGAAGTATATACATCTGCTAGAAGTCTAAACCGTTCTTTAGCAGACTGCGTAAACGAAGGCTTTATTACATACAACAACAAAAAATTTCAAATAGTATCTATGGATATTTTAGAAACATATATTGAATCTTTAGAGATTGAGTAGGTGTCTTATGCAGTTAATAGATCTTATCGAGCGAGCACCTGAACATATTAAACAGCAATTTATTCATAAGAAACATAAAAAAAACAGTTATATTCTTCATCCTAATGAAGCAAATGATTATTTATATATTGTTTCTAAAGGAAAAGCAGAAGTGTATAGCCAAAATGCTCACGGAACAATGATTTCTTTATTTCATTATTCGGCTTACAGTTTATTTGGCGAACTTGAGATTTTTAAGCAAACTAGTACTACGTTTAGTGTTATTGCCAAATCAGATTGTGAAATTTTGTGTCTTCACAAACCATATGTTTTAGAATGGCTACAGTTAGATTTTGATTTTAACCTTTATATGTACGACCAACTTTGTGACAAGTTGCTTACTAATGCAGATATCGCTTCAAAGATAGTTCTTCAAACAGTAAAGGAACGTCTCCTTTGTTCTATTAATGCTCATGACAAAATAGGTGATTTAAATCAATTAACCAAGCACGTCTTAGCCTCTGAAGTATGTACAACACTTAGAAGTCTAAATCGTACGATTGCTACATGTATTGAAGAAGGCTATATCACTTACAACAATAAACGCTTTAACATCGTTTCTCATGAACTTTTAGACGATTTTATGAATGGTATTGAATATTAATAAAATGTATTTATAAATAAAAGAGATGAACGTGTAGATATACACTTTCATCTCTTTTTACTAACTCATTAAGTTAAATTTACTGCATTAGTTACATTTATTTTCCCTGTTACTTTACTAATATTTTTTATTTTTAAGGTAGGATTGTTAATCCCGAAATCCGATAATATTTGTTCAAAATACTTGTAGTCTTTTCTTTTCATTACTATCTCTAATTTATGGCGCTTTGTGCCATTCATTCCCCATACTGCTTGATTATTAACTGTATAGCCTTCTATTCTTAGCTTCTCTGCTACTGTTATCATTTTTTTTGACTGACTTACAAATAAGTCAACCTCAATAATTCCAAGTGCCAATCTTTCTTCGATTTTTCCACCCATAAACACGCCAAATGTTCTTCCAAATGCGTATGCTATTGTGTAATATAGTCCTTTCGATTCTACTACTTTTGTCAATACTGATGCAAATATAATCGCATCTACAAAGACCACAATATATACTGGGTTCATAATTTTCTTTGATACTAAAATTGTTTTTAAAGTCGCTAAAATATTAGTAAAGGAAGTGATTGTAAATAATACAACTAATCCAATGATCATTTCTCTTGTCATTGCATTTTCCTCCTTATTATATTTTAGTATATTTGTTGCCGCGGTTTTCAAAAAAAAATGCTAATAATTATAAATTATTAGCATGATTCTTACATTAATTTTTTGAAAAACTCATATACTTCTGCTAAATGCCTAGTCGTTCACTAGAAAGCTCATCTTAACATGATTATTCTTTATTGTCAAACTTTTACAAAAAAACATTAATAGCAATATACAAAATAAAAAATGCGATTAAGTGTTTACGATAATAAAAAGTGTTTCTTGTTTTTATTAATCGCAGTACCAGGTAATATCCAAAAGCACTAATTAGTGCATATATTACACCCATAAGATATGCTTTCTCTATAAAGTTAAATACACCTACCAACATTGAAATACTTGATAAAATAATTAACCATACGCCAAACAAGACATACTCGTTTTCTTTAGTTAGTTTAAATTTTGCTTTTGATTTAGTATTTTTAGACTTCATAATCTACCACAACTCGATCTGTTCTTATTTCTGCAACAAATTTGCCTATTTCTACATGTTTAGGATGTGTCTGATAAGCATTTAGCCCATCTTCATCATCAAATTCTGAATACAAGACTACATCAAACGATTGGTCTGAATCACAAATGTCTATGCCTACTTCTGCTTTTTTTAGTGACTCAACTACGCCAACTAAACCTTCCAAATCCGTTTTTAATTGTTTTGCATTTTCTTCTTTTGATTTTCCTAATGCATTTTCTTTTAAACGCCACATTACTATATGTTTTATCATGTGTTTCTCCCAATTTATATTTCTTTTATGAAGCAAATTAATCTATCTACCTCTTTATAGCCGTAGTCCTCATGAAAGCCAATACTCTGCGAATTACTTAATGTTGCATCAGAGCCCATCTCTTTACATCCGTTTTCTTTTGCCCATTTCTCGCCATATGCTACCATTTCTTGGGCGATTTTGTGCCTTCTCATGCTTTGCTTTACGAATATGCTGTCAATATATCCAACAGGGCTTGTTGAACTACCTTCTACATAATCGCCTCTTACGCTAAAATGTGCAAACGCTACGAATTCTTCATCAAGCTTAAAAATACATAATAAATGATTCGGGTTTTCCAAATAGCATTCATATGCTTTTTTCATATCGATGTACTCTGTTTCCGTCCACATGACCAAGGCCATTTTTAGCATTACTTCTAAATTGTCTTTGTCTACTTTTACTATTTCTCTCATCTTTTTTTCCACCACTTTCTTAAATAATATTTTTTTGTATTTAACCTAGTGATTTGCTACTATTGTAGCTTTTCTATTTAAATATATTATAAACTATTTATCTTTATTTATAAAGAAGTGATTTATCTATTTTTATTTAAATTTCAATGCCAATTACTTGTTTTATTATAATTCCAATAACAAATGATATCCCTGCTACTCCCAAAGAAATAAACGACATTTCCAAAAATCTCTTTTTGAAATCATAATCTTTTGCTACAGAAATATAATAATTGAAAACAAAAATAATAAATACGGCAACACCTAATGTAGCTATTAGTGCCACAAATGGATTATTTATTATTAGAAATGGCAATATCAAAAATAGAACTGTTAAAACATATGCTAACCCTGTATAAAGTGATGACTTTAACGCATCATCTCCACCGTCTTGTCTTGTTGATAGATACTCACTAGCCGCCATTGAAAAAGATGCGCTAATGCCTGTTATTAAACCTGTTAAGGCTATAAGTTTTGTATCTTGGAATGCAAATGTGAAACCAGCTAAAGCACCTGTTAACTCAACAAGGGCATCGTTTAGTCCTAAAACCACTGACCCAGCATAATTTAACCGCTCTTCATTAATCATATTAATGAGTTCTTGTTCATGTCTTTGCTCATCTTCTATTATTTCATCCATATGTGCTAGTTCATTACTAATGGCGCCATAACTTTCCACTGCCTTACTTTCACCTTTTTCAAGAAGTTTTATGCCAAATGTTAATCCAAAAACTCTTACTAACCAGTAAAAAACAATAATTTTTAACCATTGGGGTTTCACTTCTTCTTTGGTAATTGTTTTTATACGATTATAATGCTTCATTTCATCTTCTGCTACATGCTCAACTATGCTTTTGTTATTTTCGTCTTTTATGAATACACTTATCTTATGATATAAGTGATATGCATTGATTTCATCTTGCTGATCTTTTAATAGCTTTTGTTTCATTTTTATTTCCATGATTACACTCCTTCTGTGCTGTCTACCAATAATATAGCACAAAATAAAGAACAGGTACAAACCTTCATTTCTAAAGATTTTACCTGTTCATAATTTATCTCGTATTTATAATTTTGTGATTGTATCTTTTGTTACTATCCCTTTTATCAGTTTCTTTGGTTCTACTTTGTGGTCTACTATATGATATGCATTTAATACCATTTCTTCAGCTTGTTTTTGTTCTTTCTCATCTTTTGCATACATCATAGCTATAGGCTCACCTTTTTCAATGTAGTCACCTATTTTTTTCTTAAGTATTATACCTACTGATAAATCTATTTCACTTTCTTTTGTTTCTCTTCCTGCACCTAATACTAATGCTGCTTTTCCAATATCATCTGCCTTTATACCTTCTACATATCCTGCTTTTTCGGATAACAAAGGTTCAATAATTGATGGTTTTTTAAATAAATCTGTGTTGTCTACAAAATCAGGATTTCCACCTTGTGCTTCTACCATCTCTTTTAACTTTTCGATGCCTTTGTTCGAATGCAGTATATCTTCTAAAATTACTCTTGCCTCTTCTGCTGTATTGGCTTTTTTACCTAAAACAAGCATTTGTGCGCCTAGAACTAAACATAACTCTGTTAAATCTTCTGGCCCATGCCCTCTTAATGTTTCGATTGCTTCAATAACTTCTAACGCGTTTCCTATGGCATTACCTAGTGGCTGATCCATATCGGTGATGACCGCCACTGTTTCTCTGTCCATATGTGTGCCAATATCTATCATTTCTCGTGCTAATTCAAAAGAATCTTCTTCACTTTTCATAAATGCACCACTGCCTGTTTTTACATCCAATACTATTGCATCTGCACCTGATGCTATTTTTTTACTCATTATACTACTCGCTATAAGTGAAATATTTTCAACAGTTGCAGTTACATCTCGTAATGCATATAGCTTTTTATCTGCCGGTGCTAACGAACCCGTCTGACCTGCAAGCGCAATTTTATTTGTATTTACATTGTTAATAAATTTTTCACTAGACATATCAATTGACAGACCATCAAATGACTCTACTTTATCTAAAGTTCCCCCTGTATGCCCAAGTCCTCTACCAGACATTTTAGCCACTGGCACGCCTGCTGCTGCAACTATTGGTCCTACTATAAGGGTTGTTGTATCTCCAACACCACCGGTACTATGTTTATCTACCTTTATGCCTTTTATTTCTGACAAATCTATTGTATCTCCGCTGTTTACCATTGCTTCTGTAAGTACTGCTGTTTCTTTATCTGTCATTTTCTGAAAATATATTGCCATTAATAGTGCTGATACCTGATAATCAGGAATCTCACCTTTTGAATAGCCATCAACAAAATAATGGATCTCTTCGTAGCTTAATGTACCACCATTTCTTTTTTTCTCAATAATATCGTACATTCTCATCTTTTTTCCTCATTTCAATTTAGCTTTTAACTTAAGCTAATCATATAATTCTTTAAACTGTATATGTCGATCCTATTAATAGTCTGTTTTTACTTTTTCTTCACCTGTTACTATATTTACAGATGCACTTGCACCAATTCTAGTTGCACCTGCATTTACCATTTCTAGTGCTGTTTCCCTTGTTCTTACGCCACCAGATGCTTTGACACCTATATCTGGTCCTACTGTTTTTCTCATTAGTGCTATATCTTCTTTTGTTGCACCACCAGTTGAAAATCCTGTCGATGTTTTTACAAAATCAGCTCCTGCAGATACCGCTAACTGACATGCTTTTATTTTTTCTTCTTCTGTTAATAAACATGCTTCAATTATTACTTTGACTAATATATCTTGTGCTGCTCTTTTTACTGCTTTTATGTCTTCTTCGACGGTGTTATAATCTTGATCCTTTAATGCACCAATATTTATTACCATATCAATTTCGTCTGCACCATTATTAATCGCCTCAAGTGTTTCAAAGGCCTTTGCTTCTTTAAGTGTAGCTCCCAATGGAAACCCTACAACAACGCATGTCTTTACATCTGTTCCCTTTAAGGATTTTGCTACGAATGCAGCATGGCATGCATTGACACAAACTGATGCAAACCCAAAAGTCTTTGCTTCTTCACATATTTTTACCACATCTTCCTTTGTTGCATTTGCGTTTAATATTGTGTGATCAATATACTTATTTAATTCCATATACACATTCTCCTTTTTTTAGTGAACAGTTTTATTTTTTTGCTGGTCGCCCTATTATAATTAAATTATATCTAATAATGGCTTGCTTCGCAAAGGTCATATGTCTATTTGCCATTTTTTGCTATTTTTTCTAACAAAAAAGCACCGAACAATTTGCTCGATGCCTATTTATCATTTATTCGTTTTCTTCCGTAAATGCTTTTGCTAATTTTTCCGGAACACGAACAGGCTTTTGCCTATTTACATCAAAGAAACACCCTTGCTGAGTCCCTTCACAACACAAAATATCTCCAGACCATATCTCATAGTTCATTTCCCATCGCATTTTGTCCATCTTCTTAACCCAGCTAATACCTTTTGGGTGATCATGTATTGTTAATGCTTTTTTATAATTAATTTCTGTTTTTAATAATACAGGTGAAATTCCAACTTCCATCATTTCATCGTATGGATAGTATTGATCTAAAAATACATGTCTTAAATCTTCAAACCATTTAACGTAGTGAATATTGCTTACAATTCCCATAGCGTCTATTTCATATGCTTTTATTTTTATATCTGTGCCTGTCTCCATTGCTTTCATTGCTGACCTCCATTTTGAATACACTATAACTATTTTTTATATTTTATTGTATATATCGACGTTTTTCAACGATTTGTGCAGATTATCTAATATTTAAGCTTCGTCATTTTTTATTCTATTTATTTATGCACCATAACGATATGGATATTATTATGTTTTTATATCTTGTTTGTTTTTTCTGCGCCTATTATTGCCATTGCAGATTTATAGTTTGGCATTATTTTTCCTACTAATCTCCAAAATGATCGATCATGGTTCAAGTGCATAAGATGGCATAGTTCATGTATTACTACATAATCAATTGCTTCTTGTGGATATTGAATGAGTTTCCAATGAAAAGTAAGGTGCCTGTCCGAGTTGCAACTTCCCCATTTTCTATCATCATTTTCGATTGAAAATCCCTTTACTTTTACTTTTATACTTGGTTGATACATTTTTATTCTTGACTCAATATTTTTTTTGCTTGTCTTTACAAAAAAAGATTTGAGGGCTTTATTGACATCTTTCTTCTCTGCTGGTCCTGTATATATTAAGCTATCATTTTCTAAACGTATACTGCCTTTTTTACTATTTTCCTCTATAACATATACTGGATATGCTTTTCCTAAATAATATGCTGATCCTATTTGCTCTTCATTCATTGTATTCGCTCTTTTCCCTTTACATTATATACATATACTGTTAAGATTACATCGATAATTATAGTACCTATATACGTAATATTTATCATACCATCTGTGTATGATTTTAACCAGAGAAAGGATTTTTATATGAATGATTTTTTATCTTTAAATATAGATAGCAACATTATTAACGGACTTACTAAAATGAACATTTCAAAACCTACAGATATTCAAATTGCTACTATACCATCAATCACTGAGCACAAAGACGTAATTGGCGAAGCGATAACAGGAAGTGGTAAAACGCTTGCATATTTATTGCCCATTATACAAAAGATACCCACGGATTCTAAGGAACTCCATGCTATAATTTTAGCGCCTACACACGAGCTTGTTGTTCAAATCAATCAAGTTATTAAAACCGTTGTTCAAAGTAGCCAAATAACTACATCTTCTGCTACTATAGTAGGAAATGTAAATATTAAAAGACAAGTTGATGCGCTTAAAAACAAGCCAAACATAATTGTAGGGACGCCTGGAAGAGTTCTAGAACTCATAAAAATGAAAAAAGTCAAAGCACATCAAGTTAAAACAATTGTTTTGGATGAAGGAGATAAGCTTCTTTCAGATCACTATTATGGGCCTATTAATAGCATCATTAAAACCACGCTTCGAGATAGACAACTATTGCTTTTCTCAGCATCTGTAAGTGATGAAATATTATTTCGTGCAAATGAAATAATGACCGACCCAGAAGTTATAAAACTAAAAAATGAACGTATCAATCAAGATATTTCACATTATTGTATTTTATCTGATAGACGAGATAAAATGGATTTACTTCGTAAACTCATCCACGCCATTGAACCTAAAAAAGCAATTGTGTTTATCAATAGAAATAACTTAATTCAAGAAGTTGTGTTAAAGCTTAATCACCACAAAATCAAAAGTGCTGGCATTTTCGGTAATGCTTCAAAACTAGATAGAAAAAAAGAACTTGATCAATTTAGAAAAGGGACTGCTAATATTTTAGTTGCCTCTGACCTAGCCGCAAGAGGATTAGATTTGGAAAATATTTCTCATGTAATCAACCTAGATATTCCTGAGAACCTAGATGAATATACACACAGAGTAGGTAGAACTGGAAGAGCTGGTAACAAAGGTATTGCAATCTCAATTGTAACTGAAAGAGAAATTCCTCAGTTAATGAAAATCGAAAAGAAAAACAATATTTCTTTTGATGTTAAAGAATTATCTCATGGAAAACTAATTGATCCTGAAGAATAATTTTTATCAATCATCTTAACTACATTATGGATAAAAATAAAGAATCTGGAGACCATCGAGGTCTCCAGATCTTTGTCGCAAGCCGCTGTTTGCGACTCTAAGTACGAGCGCAATTGATTCATTTGCGCTTTACTAAAAAGGAAATTTTGATATATAAATATCAAAATTTCCTTTAATTATTTTACGTAACTTTTAAGCAATTCTATTTCTCGACTATGCCCAGCCTCATCATATGGCGTTTCTAAATAGAATGGCAAATCTTTTAGCTTCGGATGTGTAATTATCTGAACGATTGCATCTAGTCCAATTTCTCCTTCACCAATACCTGCATGTCTATCTTTATGACTATCAAATGGCTTTAAACTATCATTAAGATGTATCGCCTTTAATCGATTAAGTCCAATTATTTGATCAAACTCATTTATAACATCTTCTAGCTGATTTATGATATCATACCCAGCGCTAAACACATGACATGTATCTAATGTTACGCCCATTTTTTGATTGTTTTTCACACCATCTATAATCATTTTTATTTCTTCAAAACGACTTCCAATTTCAGTCCCTTTTCCGGACATTGTTTCAAGTAATATATATGTACTCTCATTGCCTGTAATCGCTTGGTTTAATCCATTTATAATTCTATCAATACCTTCTTCTACTCCAGCTCCTGTATGACTTCCTGGGTGAAAATTATACAGTTCACAAGGAATATGCTCTAGCCTAGCTAAATCATCAATCATAGAATCAATTCCAAATTGCCTTGTATCACTACTGTTTGATGCTAAATTCATTGTGTATGCCGCATGGGCTAATATTGGTGCAAAATCATTATTCGCCATAAATTCTTTAAGGTTATTCAGGTCATTTAAGTCGAGTGCTTTTGCTTTTCCACCTCTTGGATTTCTTGTGAAAAATTGAAATGTATTTGCATTCATTTCCATGGCAGTTTTTCCCATTTGTTCATACCCTTTTGTTACGCTTAAATGTGATCCTATATTCAACATATTGTCCCTCTTTTCTGTACTAGTTGAATTATACCGCCATAGTCATTTACTTAAACATTTTATTCTCTATTTTCCCAACTTCTATCTGGGTTCTCCATTGCCTCTTTTTTAATACCATTTAGCTTTTTATCAATTTCTGTCCCTTCATATTTGGCATTATAATAATCAAGTGCCTTGATGCCTCTTAATGCAAGTTTTATAAATAATACAAGACAATATATTGATACACCAATAGTAATCAAATATATAACCCAAAACAAGCCGCCTAAACCGCTATATAGTCCATAATTCATTCTGTCTCCCCCCTTTCTATTTGTCACACTTCTTTTAGTATAACTATTTAAATATACACTGTAAATAAAAACCCGTAACTGTTTAAGTTACGGGTAAATTATTTTCTCACTTTATTAATTCTATTATTCGATTTAAGATTACTGCTACTTCTGCACGTGTTGTACTGCCCAATGGATTAATATTATCATTATATCCTTCAACCATACCTTTTCTCAATGCCAACGCTATATTTTCTTTTGCATAGTCACTGATCATTGTGTTGTCATTAAACTCGTCTATTAAAGGAAATTCGGCTTGATCTTCAATTGATACTTGTGCTTGTGTAATGGCTCTGATAAGCATTACAATCATTTCTTCTCTACTTAAAAAATCATGGGGTCTAAATTGATTCTCATAACCTTTTACTATTTCAAGCGATTTTGCCGTATTTACATATGTTTCGTAGTAGGCACCGTCTTCCACGTCATTAAATGGCTCTACATCATTTGCTGTAAAATTAAAATATCTTACTAGCATTGTTATATATTCTGCTCTCGTAATACTGTCCATAGGCATAAATAGTTCTTTTTCTTTTCCATTAACTACTTTCCTTGCAGCTAGTGAAATAATTGCATCTTTTGCCCAATCTATGTCATCAATATCTTTGAAAGAGACTTCAACATATTGCACCCCATATAAACTAAAATGATTTGTTTCTAAAGAAACCGATTTTGTAGTTGGGTCATAAGAACTAAGCGTTAAAGGTATTATTTCATTATCATCAGTAATATATACTGCTATTATTTTATTCTTATCCTTTAGTTCTTCCTTTGTTGGTTCATATGGTATCTGAAGTTTTACTCTGCTCTTCTTTGATGCCCACGCTACTTTTTTACCATTTTCTAAAAGGTCAATATCTATAACTGGCTTGTCTCCAACTAACTTTTGAATTTCTATAGAAAGTTCCTTTTTATCATGCTCTTTAATTACTAATTGAATATCCTTACTTTGTTCGTTATCAAACATATTGTCTGGTATTGTGACCTTAGCAATTGGTGTATCTATGATTATCTTCTTCTGTTCTTCTGTAAAAAAAGCTTTTGGTAAGCTTTGCTCAAATCCACCCTCACTATTCTTCTGTGTGGTTACTATTTCACCAACTTGTGTGCCATCAGGTTGTTTTTCTGCCTGACTCATCAAATCTTGCACACTTGGTGTTTTAGGTGGCTTTATCTTTTTATTCGATGATGTTTGATAACTCGTTATACTGACTTCATAATCAGATGTTTTCTTTATTCCACCTTCTTCGTAGCTCACTGTTTGTATTTGAGACCCTACTGCTACGGCTACTTTGGGATGAAAAGTATATCCAATTGCTTCTAGCGTTGTTCCGTCAGAATAATTTTTTATTACAATCATACCCTCTGTTGTTATTAATTCATTGATTTTAAAATCTACTAAATTTGGCAAACTGCTAATTTCTATAGATGTTAAGAATACTATAACTTGATCATTGAAAGCTATATCAATACCTTCAAATACTATATTGTTTTCACAATATGATAGTATGTCTTTTTCTACTTCTATTCTTACATTTGTCACACTATCTATTGCTTCGTGTTCACTTGCATTGCCTACTATTTGTATTTTTATTGTTTGATTATCTATTTTAGTTACATTATAGTCTAATCCTGTAGGTAAATTAGTTAATTGTACGCTTCCTTTTGTTACATCTCCAATGATACTGCCATAACTTACTGTTAGCATCATTGTGTCTGTTATGCTTCCATTATTTGATACCTCTTCATTTAAGACTTCTTTATCAAGCTTTACTTCTGTTGACTTGTGCCAAATAGCAGACAGGGTAACATTTTGACTCGGCATTAAAAAAACATCTCCTGGATTTAGCCTCTGATTGTCAATAATATTAAGCCATCCATCAAATACATATTCATTTTTTTGTAAATTGTTCTCATTTCCTTTTACAACAACACTTGACCCTGAAATGTATTCAGTAACATCATCTACTGCAGCTCCAGAATCCTGCCCATTTCCAATATAACTTACCTTGAATGTATCTACTGGTATATCTGTCCCCATCCCTTGTATTGCAAATTGATATGGCGACGCTACTACATCATTACACTCAACTGATACTAAAGCTGTTCTTAGTCCAGTACCCGATGGATTAAATCTGATTGCTATACTTTGTGGAGTACCATATACCAGAGTTTGATCAGGTGTAGCTTCAATTGAAAAATCCGCCTCATTTGCTCCATATATTGTAATTACATTAGATGCTATCAATTTAACATTTTCTTTATTATCTGCTTTTAATATAAATTCATGCTCTGCATATGCACCCTCAACCAATACATCTCCAAAATCAGTCATATCATTTATTGAAGGATTAGTATCATCATCATTTATCTTTATATTATTACCATAAATACTCAGTTTCGGATTCTCATTTGTGATTTTTATTGTTATGTTATTTTCTAAACTATTAGCAATATCACCTGTTGTTTTGACTCTTATACTGCAGTTCGTTATACTTTCATAATCAAAGACTTCCTTTGTTTTAATTTGATTACCTTCAATTTTAAAACGTACATTATCTACATCGCCCGCTCCACTCACTAATGAGTATGTGAATTGTTCACCGTATGCACCGTTTTGAGTGCTTAGAGCGCCAACAACAGAATCAACATTTCTATTCTCTAATATATTACTATTTGTAATGCCTAAGCTAAGATTAGTGGATACACTCTCCATATAAAAATCATTCATTACTATTTCAGCAACTTCATATGCTTTTCCATCCTCAATAACAACCTTCAACTTACTAATAAAAGTATCTTCAAATATCCAATTATTTATGAGCGTATTATCAATCGATCTATATTCTACTTTACTAGTATGTTTAAGTCCCTCGTTTTGAATGATTGCTTCTCTTAACTCCCATAGTTTATTATCTCTTGTTAGCTCTCTTTTTACTATTATGGTATTACTTCCCGTTCTTCCAGGTATTAATGTTGTAACATCTATCCCACTAATTATTGTTTTTTCTGCAACAACAGTAGTCGTTGAGCCAATATCGCTAACTGTAATATACCCTATCTCTTCTCCACCTATAAATAACATCGCAGTACCACCACTGGGTCCACTAGATAAGCTAAATGATACCATTACTGCTAGAGATATTAATATAATCGATATAAATATAACTGATTTGTACTTATTTCGTTCATTCAATAAGACCCCCTCCTTCTTGAAACTCAGAACTATTACTGCGTTCTAGACAATTGCTCACATATAATAGTAACCTCTTCTAAAAGGACCCCATCACTTTCACGAATTACTTGCTTTATTTTTGAAGGCCATACATTTTCTAATGACCATTCTGCTATTAGACTAGAGTCTACCGCATATACTGAAATAGTACCGTTTACTCTTGCGCTTTCTATATTTCCAAGGCTAACTTCTTCTCTCCAATCCCACAAATCAGGATTTGTAGTAATTGGTCTTGTTATAGTTATTTCATTTACGCTCGATCTACCTGGAATTTTCTGAACTACGGAAACTCCCGTCGGTCCAATAACATTATGCTCTGTAACTTGAGTTTCTGTACCGATATTTTTCACTTCAGCAAAGTATCCTGTTACTTTTCCATTAAAATCCACTGCTACTGTAACTGGGCCTGGTGTTGCTTCACCTATTACTGAAGTTGCACCGGTTACACCTTTTGTTGTTATTCCTACACCTACAATAACAATACAAATACTAATTACTGCAATAATTAACCCTTTTTTATTCATATTAACATCCCCTTATCTAAATCTTCGACAATAATTTACTATATTATATACAACTATACACAAAAAGTATATTTTTCACTGAACTAAAAATGTGCATAAAAAAATAACACTAGCCCCTACCAGTGTTATTTTTAATGCGGTTGTTATATTCTCTTTTCTTCATACCTCTATTGAACAAGTATATTGTATCAATTAAATATAATATGAGCCTTAACTGTTTCTTAAATAAACCTTAAATAAATCATCCCATTATTAAATTTGGCAAAAATATGGCAATTTGAGGAAATATGATAAGCATCAATATACATATTATTAATGCAAACAAAAATGGCCAAATGCCTTTAAAAATAGTTTCCAAAGGTATATCTTTTGCAATTCCTTTTATTATATATACGTTCATCCCCACTGGTGGTGTAATAACGCCCATGGCAACAACTAGCACCATAATAACACCAAACCAAATAGGGTCATATCCTAAAGTATCTACGACTACAGGAAAAAAGATAGGTGTCGTTAGCAGAACTAACGCCAAAGCATCTATAAAGCATCCAAGAATGAGATATATGATTAATATAATTCCCATAATAACAAATGATGGCAATGCTAAATTACCAGCCCAACTTGCTACTTCAAATGGTAGTCTACTGATTGCCATGAATCGACCAAATATGATTGCCCCTGCAATCATGAGCATAATCATTGCGGTTGTCTTTGTTGTATCAGCTAAAGATTTTTTCAATTCATCAATTTTAATTCTTTTCTCAATTAATGAAATTAGCAAAACACCACCTGCTCCAATTGCTCCTGATTCTGTTGGTGTAAACCACCCAGCAAACAAACCTCCAATTGATAATGAAAAGACTATCAGAGCCTCACCCAGACCACCTTTTAGTGCCTGTCCTCTATCTTTCCACGAAAACTTTGGTCCTGCCGGTCCTAAGCTTGGATTTCTTTTGGTTAAAATATAAATAGTAATCATATACAAAAGCATCATAAGAATCCCTGGCAAAATACCTGCCATGAACAGTTTTCCTACTGATTGTTCTGTCGCCATTCCATAAACTATAAATATAACGCTAGGTGGAATCATAACACCTAATACGCCACCTGCTGCAACACTTGCAGTTGCTAAGGAATCGTCGTAGTTATACTTTTTCATTTCAGGCAAAGCAATCGCACCCATTGTAGCTGCTGTTGCAGTGTTCGATCCGCATATAGCACCAAAGACAGCACACGCCCCTTGTGTTGCTATTGCTAATCCACCAGGCAAATGTCCAATCATTCTATATGCAAATAAATATAATCTTGATCCGATGCCTGAATAATATGCTAAAAAACCCATCCAGACAAACATCGCTATTACACTAAGTGAATAAGATGAAAAATTATTGAATAATTCTTTTGTCACCATATTTATTCCAGCACTAAATGTTGTTAACATACTGAAACCAACAAACCCTACAAGAGCCATGGCAAATGATATTGGCATCTTAAGTGCCAACAATATAAAAAATATTAAAATGCCAATTAGGCCTATTGTCAATGCGCTCATATGATTTCCTCGCTAATTGTTTGTGTGTTTGTATTAATAGTAATTCTGTTCTCAATATGAATCGATAACACTTCTGTTCTTAAATTTGATAATATACTTAAAGAAAGCATCAAGAATCCAAAAGCAACTAAAAATATGAATGGATACACTGGTATTTCTGAAGTAGGTGTAACTAAACCTTTCGCCATCATCGTCAATGCATATTTTGTAAGATACCATGTGGCAGAGCTCCACAAAATCAATGCAACAAAATGATTAATTATCATTATTGCCTTTTGCATCTTCTTTGGCAGTTTATCTGTTACAAATTCAACAGCGATATGTCCTTTTTGAAGACTACAGTGAGCTAGCCCTAATGCAACTGCTACAGCTGTTAATAGTCCTACTACTTCATATGTACCTTTTATAGGATTATTAAATACTGTTCTAAATATAACATTAGCTACTACCAATAGCATAACTGACATAACTACCATACCTGCTAATCGATCTAATATTTTACTGCTTTTTCCAATAATTGTTGATAACTGTTTCATCTTGCGCCTCCATCTTTTTACGATGTTTTATGGTTACTGTGCCATTTCTTCTGATAATCTTACTACTGTATCTAGTATCTTTTGTCCATCGAAACCATTTTCATTCATTTTTTCTACAAATTCTTCTTGAATGGGTTTTACTTCGGCTTTCCAAAGTGCAACTTCTTCATCAGATAGTTTTATAACTTCCATACCTTGATCTTCTTGCGCCCATGCCAATGCTTCTTCATTTTGCATGTCCCACAAGCCGTTCGCTACTTCATCTCTAAACTTTTCATTTACTGCTAGTATTGCTTCTTGATCTTCTGCTGAAATACTACTCCAAACATCATTGTTGATTGTTATGAAAAACAATGTATTATATAAAAATGGTGTCTGCGTAATATGTTCTGTTACCTCTGCTTGATTCCAACCTTTTAATACTTCTATCGGACCAAGGTTACCTTGTACTACACCTTTAGAAAGTGCTTCATATGCTTCTGATTGTGGCATCGCTACTGGTGTTGCACCAAGTGCTTCAAGGGTTTTTGCACTTAAGCCTGTTGCTCTTAGCTCTAATCCTTTTAAGTCGTCTATATTTCTAACTGGCACCTTCGTATATAAATCTCCAGGTCCAGTTGCTATTATCATCATTAATTTTGTATCTTGAACTTCTTCAGGATTCAACTCTTTAATCCCTTCCCATGCTACTTTTGATGCTACTGTTGAGTTTGGATATGTTATTCCTGGTAATTCAAATGCCTCTAAAACAGGAAAAGCACCTCTTGTATATGCAAAACACGATAATCCCATTTCTGCTATACCATCAACAACACCATCATATATTGATTTTGCATCTAACAATGTCTGCCCAGGATAGCTTGTTACTATTACTCTACCTTCCGTTGCTTCATTAATTGCTATTGCCCATGGTTGTACTAACTCTGTTTCTATGGGGTGACTGCTTGGGAAAAAATGTGCTAATTTTAATTCAACTGGTTTACTGCTTTCTTCACCTTTCGGTGCATCAGAACCACCACATCCTGATAAGGCTAATATTGCTATCAGCAACATACTCATTAATACTGTTGTTTTCTTTTTCATTGTCTTCTCCTCTTGATTATTAATGGTGTTTTTTTCAATAAAAAAAACTCCATGATAGGAGTTGTAAAATACGCAAACAAATTGTTTATACGCAAAACGCATAAGCAATATTTAATACGGCATATTTCCTACAAAACTACCTACCTACATTTAATTTTTTTTTGTTAATTTCTACGTGTTTCCTACATATCTACAGTATTATTATCATCTTTTAGCAATAAAAAGTCAAGTATTAATTAACTGCTTAATTTTTTCTTTGGAGGGCTTAATATCATTGATAATATAGTACTCATTAATGTAACGACTGCCATAAATCCAAATACAGCTTCGTAGCTACCTGTCACATCAAATGATAAACCAAAAGGTACTGTACCCAGCGCCGATCCTATTACTAAAAAAGCTGTTGCTGCTCCTTTAATACTTCCTAGATATAGCCTTCCAAAATACTTCACCCATATAACATTAATAGTTAGCATCTGAATATTTGAAACCAATCCAAAAAACAATATAAAAATAATCGCACCAATTATGTTGCTTACAATGATCATATAACCTAAACTTATTGCCATTAATACTGCTGATATTGACAAAACATATTTGGGCCTAAATCTATCTACGACTGTGCTTGCAACTATTGGAACTACAAATCCTGGAATCGCTATCAAACCAATAATAAATGAAGCTGACGTCCTATCAATACCTTTTGTTCCCATCAATGAAAAGAAATGAAACATCATTCCAGTGCTAATCATTGGCACTAACATTGAAATAATACCTATAATCCAAAATTCTTTTGTCTTTAATGCCTCATTTAAGGAAAATGATTCTCTTGTTACTTTTTCAAGTTCTTCTTTAACTTCTTCTTGTGTTTTTACCTTTATATTGTCTGGTAACAAGCCAATATCTTCTGGTTTATTAATGACAAAAAATGCCATAATAGGAATAAATACAAGCACAATGAAAACACTCCACATTTGCCATGCCGTTCTAAAACCATACAAATCTATTAAATAATTATTGATTAGCGGAATAAATAAATTACCAATAATTGTCCCGAATGCCAAAATGCTTAATGCAAAAGCCCTTCTTTTTTCAAACCACTGTGGAACTAATGAGCCCGGTATCAATAATAATGAACCTTGTCCAAAATACCTCAATAAGAAAAAGCCTATAAAAACCATTGGCAGATTAATAATAAAACTATTAAATAACGTTGCTATAGATAGCATAACACCCGTAATTATTAACATTTTTCGATGTCCATATCTATCTACTGCTTTACCCATAAATACCAGTGTGCTCCCAGAAATAATTGTTGCAACAGAATATATCGATGATATGAATGTACGAGAATAGTTAAACTCTTTTATATAAGAATCTATGAATGTAGAAATTGAGTATGTTTGACCTGGAGATGAAAAGAAATATCCAACAACAGCAACAAACAGAATTACCCATCCATAATATATTTTTTTATTAATTTTTAAAGCTATTTGATTTTGCATGTATTTCTCCTTTTTTCTTCTGACCATACTATAAACCAATTCTTAAAATTAATCTATGACATATGTCACAACTTATGGGTAATACCCAATATCTGCATTATTAATCACTCTTTATTACCTCTTTTTCCTATGTGATATCAGTATATTTCTTATAATATTTATAGCCTTTTTTTATTTTTTCGGGTATACTACCTATAACGATATATATGAATATATAAATATATTATAAGAGAGAGGAGTACAATATGAAATTAGATGTTACGAAAAAAGCTGTTGAAGTCATTCAAGGCATTCTTAAGGAAAAAGAAGATGTCGTAAATAATATAAGAATTCACGTTGCAGGAGTTGGCTGAGGTGGGCCCACATTAGGGCTTGTTCTGGATGAACAAAAAGACAACGATGAAGTGTTTGATATTGATGGTCTAACATTCTTAGTGGAAAAAGATCTTTCGCAGTTTGAAGGTTTTGAAGTAGATTATTCTGATGCATTCCTAAGAAAAGGCTTTGTTATCAATCCAATGTATAACATGGGCGGAAATTGCTAAACCAATATAAGAAAAGCTATCTCATTATTTATGAGATAGCTTTTTCTAATTTGACAATCATTAAGCCTTCTTCGATTTGAATTTCTTCTATTACTTCAAATCCATTTTTTTTATAAAATGCTAAAGCCGGTTCATTTTTCTTTCCCGTTGCAACAATTTGCTTATTCTCTTTAAATATACTATTAATATGTGTATATAAAGCAGTAGCAATCCCTTTACCAAAATAATTAGGGTATACTGCAAGTCTGTGAATATCTACTATATCCTCTTCTATTTGGTATGATATTATGCCTACTAATTGCCCATCATCATAATACCCATAAAACTGTTCTCCACTATCTTGTATTGACTCAATATCATCTTCCAGTCTCGGTATTTTGAAACCAATTAATTTCGATTCTATACCATATGATTGCACTTGCAAATCTATGATCGAGTTTACTATTGTTACGTCGTTCAAATCTAAAGGTTTTATTTGTTCTACATGATTACTTTTTTCAATACTAGTCTCTATCTGATGAATTTTATTATTCATTTTTTTGAATTCATTTTTAGTGTTGTACACTATTATTACTAATAAAACTACAATGATTACTTCAAACATATTAATCCCCTTTCAAAAAAGCCAATGCTTTCTTATTTGCTGTTGATATAGCATATTTATCAATATCATTTTGATTGATCCATTGCCTTTGATTGCTATTGATACTATTCGTTTCTGAGACCATAATTTCATACACATTCATATGCCATGTTCTATGCGTAAATACATGTTTTGTCTCCCCTAATGATTCAACTCTTAGGATTGTTAATTGATGATTTTTGAGTACTTCTTCCATTAAGGCGTTTTTACTATCTTGTACTGTTGTCCCTTGTCCATTGACAAGTCCCCATAACCCTGCAAGTAACCCCTTCTGATTTTTTACCATTAGCACTTTATTTTCTTTTTTTATTAAACCTACAGCTACCTCAATTTTTCTATTTTTAACTTTTTTTGTCTTAACAGGTAACTGACTAATTTTATCATGATTCTTCCCATAGCATTCTTTGTTGATGGGACATGCCATACAATTTGGATTTTTAGGCTTGCATATTAAAGCGCCTAACTCCATTAATGCTTGATTAAAATCGCCAGCTTCATCAGGGATTATATCACTTACTTTAGTCTCAAATATTTTTCTGGTTTTAGCATCCGAAATATCCGCTTCTATATTGTATACTCTCGCCATTACACGCATTACATTGCCATCTACTGCAGGATATTTCATATCATAGGATATACTTAAAACTGCTCCAGCTGTATATGGTCCTATCCCTGATAGACTCAATACTTCTTTATACTCAATTGGAAATTTCCCACCATGCTCTTCTTTTATTTGTTTAGCACATTTCAATATGTTTTTTGCACGTGAATAATAGCCTAACCCTTCCCATAATTTAAATACATCTTCTTCTGTTGCTTTAGCTAAATCATCTAAAGTCGGGTACTTCTCCATAAATCGATTATAATATGGAATCACTGTATCTACTTGGGTTTGCTGTAACATTATTTCTGAAATCCAAATGTTATAGGGGTTTTTATTTTTACGAAAAGGTAAATCTCTTTTATTATTTTCAAACCAATTTAGAAGTTGATTTTGCATTTACTCACCTTATATCTTTTTGACAAATTCTGATTTTAGTTTCATTGCACCAAATCCATCTATTTTGCATTCAATGTCATGGTCTCCATCTACAAGTCTAATATTTTTCACTTTTGTACCTATTTTTAAAACAGATGAACTTCCTTTTACTTTTAAATCTTTAATTATAGTTATTGTATCCCCACTGTTAAGCTCGTTACCATTTGAATCTTTTATTATTTTTTCTTCTTCTTGCGTTTCACTTACTGTCCATTCATGGGCACACTCTGGGCAAACAAATAAACTACCATCTTCATATGTATATTCTGAATTGCACTTTGGGCAATTTGGTAAACTAGTCATTTCATCTTCCTCATTCTTTCATTTTGTTTTATTATCATACATGAGTCACACATAAAAAACCACCACTTTTATAATGTTTTCGCCTTACTATAATTGTCTATAAATAAGTCAAAATTTGCTTTCATTGTATCTACACTCCCGTATTCTTCCATCCCTCTTAGTAGCTCTATGGCTACTTCTATTGTACATATATGCTCTAAATCTTTATTACGTCTCAACTTGTATTTCGTCTTTTCCATACCATTTAGTTCTATTCTTCGAAGTGCCCTTAGGGCTGGTGTTTTCCTAAGTATTTTCCTGACTTCTTTCCATGTTCCATCTAGTATAATATATACTGTTTTTTTCCTGTTTTCAATTACCTCATCAAAGGTTATCATTTGCTCAACTTCAGTTGAGTCATCCTTTGGAAATACCAGTATTATTTCTTTACTTTTATCCTCTAACAATTTTTCTAGACTTTTATTTAATACATCTCTCTCCCAAAACAAAATTTGACTATCTCTTTTGCATGCTTTAGCAATAAGATAACCTGTGTTTGTTTGCCTAAAGGACTCATCAGTATGCATTAGCATAGTTATATCAAATGGTATTTCAACCTCTTTTATTTGGTTGCAAATACAATATTCACACGGGAATCCACAAACACAACAGGATTCTTTTCTATTGCTTATTGGTTTAAGCATAGGTCTATCAGAAAGGGGTTTTTTCACAAAACATATTTCTTCTTTTTCTTTGCCAAATTTTTTAACTGTTTGCCTTATGTATCCCAAGCGACTATACCACTGACCTAATCGTGTATCACTATTTTTATAGCCTAAAGATATTGATTTTCCACCAAGAAATATAGCTTTATTTTCAACATATCTTATCAATTCTTCTCCATAACCGTTATGCCTATATTGTTTTTCAACTGCTAGTCTAATGAGTTTATAGTCATTATCATTTTTCCGCTCTAGCCCAACCATACCTATTAGGTTATTCTCATTAAACAAGCCATAGAATCCAACATCCTGGTTGATTTCTTTTAGCAGTTTATCCTTTTTTATTTTATTTTTTTCAATATGTGCGTTTTCAATCAGCATTAAGCACGCATCTATATCTTTCAATGGTTTTATACATGTATTCATAAGCACCCTCATTACTTTTATCAAACTATATGATAAACTAAATATATCAAGTTATAATATATCAGTTAATACCTTACTTGCATAGGAGGTTAAAGCCATGAAAAAAACTAAGTTACTTATTTTTATATTATTATCTACTCTTTTACTTTTAGGCTGTGGTCCTGAAAAAACAAGTAAGAATGTAGATGATATTACTGAAGCAACAATGTCACGATATGACGTTCGAGAAATAAAAGAATATAAAGGGATTCGACTTGACCCTGCTGTTGGACCTAGAGACAATTCTATTGAAGGTATTCAAGATGTTAATATTGATTCTTATACATTGAAAGTAACAGGTCTTGTTGACAAGGAGCTAACACTTACTTATGATGAGGTCTTAGAATTACCTGCCTATGAACGTGTCACAACACTTTACTGTGTTGAGGGTTGGGATGCTACCATGTTGTGGGAGGGCATTAAACTTGTTGACCTATTTGAGCAAGCAGGTGTTCAAGATGAAGCCATTATTGTTATATTTAAAGCCGCAGACGGTTATAGCACTTCTTTAGATCTTGATGTTATTAAAGAAAGAGATATGTTAATGGCGTACAAAGCAAATACTGTTACTTTGCCCGCTAATTTGGGATACCCTTTCATAGTCGTTGCCGAAGACAAGTACGGTTATAAATGGACTCGATGGGTTACAGAAATCGTTTTATCGGATTTCAAAGGCTATCGTGGTTATTGGGAATCACTTGGTTATTCAAATTATGCAGAAGTTCCAGACAAGAGAAAATAGCATAAGTAAAAACGCCTCTACTATAATAGTAGAAGCGTTTTTTTATGCTACCGTACCTCTTTTCGAGGAAAAATTTTCATATGTTTTGTGATCCATTATATCTTTAATCCTTTGCACCATTTCATATATTTCTTCAAAGCTTGTGTACAATGCTATTGGTGCTAACCTAATAATGTTAGGCGCCCTATAGTCTGGTATTATGTTTTTTTCTTTCATGGCTTCATTTATTTGCACTGCTTTTTCATGGACTAAAGCTACATGTCCACCACGTTTCTCATCATCTGACGGATTACCAATGCTGAATCCATATTCTTTTAATTCTACTTTGATTAAGTGCATCAAATAATTTGTAAGCGCTAATGACTTTTCTCTTATGTCCTCTATACCTATTTCATTGAACATTTTCAAAGAACCTTCCAACGGTGCCATACTAAAAATATTTGGTGTCCCAGTCTGCCATGCTGTTATATCTTTCTCTGGTTGAAAGTCATTTCTTAAATCAAACTGTTTATCCTTTTGATACCCAAACCAACCTGCCAGTCCAGGTTCTAATTTATGGTGTAATTCGTTTACAAACATTGCTGCACTTGAACCAATACCTCCATTAAGATATTTATATGTACACCATACAGCAAAATCTACTTTCCATTTCGATAACTTATGTGGAACAGACCCTATTCCATGGCAGCAATCCCAACCAATTATTATATTTTTTTCATGAGCCGCCTTTGTTATTCTTTCAACATCTAATAATTGACTGCTTCTGTATAAAACAGATGGTAAAAACACAAGTGCTACATCACTTGTCATTTGCTTTATAATTTCTTCTTCATTTATAAATTGGCCATCCATACTTTTAACTTCTTTTATGATCTCTTTAGTATCTAATCCTTTTAGCTTAATTTGACTCTCTATTGCATAGCGACCTGTAGGAAAATTCAAATCATCGACTAAAATCTTATTTTTATCTTTCGTTGGTTTATAAAAAGTTGCTATCATCGAATGGATGTTTATAGTCGTATTGCCGTGGATAGTTACTTCATGTGGATTTGCGCCAACTAAGGGTGCCATTAGCTCCCCTAAATACTTTTCGTATTGAAATGCTGGCGGATTTCCTTTTAACCAAGCGTCTATCCCAAGTTTTTTATGGTTTTCAACCATTACTTCTAGTGACTTTTCGCCAGCCTTTGGCAACAGTCCTAATGAGTTTCCATCCATATATATCATGTTTTCTTGAAGATGAAACTCCTCTCTATATTTATTGAGTTGATCTTCTTTATCTAATTGTATTGCAAAATCTTTTGTAATTTCATAATCCATATTTTTCACCCTATTCCATAGACATCATCAGAAAACCGCAAAAAGCTGCAGTTTCAACTTTTAATGTTTCGTTTGTATGATTTCTAAGTTCTTTTATGAACGCTCTATACGCTTGGTAAAATTCATAAGAAGCTTTTGGCGAATACTTAAATTCTTCTATTTCAAAATATTTAAGAATTGCCTTTACTGTTGTAGGCTTAACAAGAACTTCATAGTCAGGTGAACTATACACCCCAATCACCGTCAATATTGGCCACTTTGCAAGTTTGTAATTACCCAATACATCTATTTGCATCTCAAAACCTAATGCTTGTTCTCCATATAAAAACTCATAAATGCCTTTTACAAAAAGTCCTTTTTCTTCAGGTGAAAGAACTTTTACCAAATCTTTGAATTTCGCTTTTTCAAAAACTGATACCAAAGAGGACATACTAATCAGCTTTGTAAAATGAATCATAATATCCTCTACATCATCAAATTTATCTTTTTCAAAATTCTCTTCCACAAAAGTTTTCATTTTTTCCATTTTGTGTTTTTTCCCAATAGCTAATAATTCTTCTGATTGAAACCCCTCAGGATATTCTTCAAGAAATTTCTTTTCCAGGGTTCTTAGTTTTTTAACATCCATCCTTTTCACCATCCTATTTCAAATTATTATAGTAATCTTTCTCAAATATTTCTTTTATTTTTTTATTATCTTTATTTGCTGAAAGCGCTAATATCAATTTTATTCTAGCCTTTTGGCCGTTTAAGTGACCTCCAAAAATCGCACCATAATCTCGCATTTCTTTTCCTCCACCTTCATAGCCATAACTACCAAGGACTCTTCCCATAGGACAACGTGTAACAATGACTATAGCTATCCCACTTTCAATTGCTCGTTTTACCCCTGGCACCATAGCTGGTGGCAAGTTACCTCTGCCCATAGCTTCAATTACTATTCCTGAAACTTTTTTCTCAACTAAAAAATCTATTAGCATTGAATCCATACCCGCTGCTGCCTTTAGTAAGTGAACATTTGCTTCAACATGATCTGTTTCGATTGTCTGATGTTTTGTAATCGTTCTATAAAAAATAACTTCATCACTATCTACTATCCCCAAAGGTCCAAACTCTAGGGACTTAAATGTATCTAGGCTTATGGCATTAGCTTTTGTTACTTCTGATGCAGCATTCACCTCATTGTTCATGACTACTAATACCCCTAGTCCCTTTGACTGTTTAGATATTGCCGTACATATAGCTGCAGATAGATTGCTAGGGCCATCATAACCCAACTCTGATCCATTTCTCATTGAGCCTACCATAACTATTGGCTTGTCAGTTGCAATATTTAAATCAAGAAAAAAGGCTGTTTCCTCTAGCGTATCCGTACCATGCGTTATAACGACCCCCTCAATATCTGGTCTTGCTACAAGTTCTTTAGTTAGATTTGATAACTCTAACATCTTTTCTACACTCATATGTGGACCAGGTAAGCGAGCAAAATCAACTACTTCTACTTTAGCTATTTTATCAACATTAGTTATCATTGACATAATTTCATCATTTGACATGGCTGGTATAGCTGCTGCTAACCTTTCATCTACTTTCATTGAAATTGTCCCACCTGTAAAAATCACTGCGACTTTTTTCTTATTCATCATAGCCTCCTACATATTGTTCCTAATTATATTTTCATAGTTATTGATCATTGTTTTTTTATTTTTGTTTATCAAAGCGTTGCTTCATAATAAATACATAAATCTTCATTTTTCAGTTAAAACTATTTACTTCTTTTGTTCTATTATATATTTTTAGTAAAAAAAAAGACATAGCTTTATGCTACATCCTTTACTACTATTTTGTTACTCTTTACTTGGTACATAGAATATATAATCAGTCCTAGCCATATAAAACTAAAACTAATAATATGTTCCCTTGAAAACGGCTCTTTAAAAATCAAAACACCAACAAACAAACTGGTTGTCGGATATATATATTGCAAAAATCCTAAAGTTGATAGCTTGATTCTCCTTGCACCAGCCGAAAACAATAGTAAGGGCACTGCCGTTACAAGACCAGAGAAAGGAACAAGCCAAGCATTATGATCTGAAAATACTTTTAGTGTCTCTTGACTTTGTACATCTTTAAATACAATATAAATTATTGCTAGGGGTATGAGCAATGTCGTTTCTATCCCAAGCCCTACAATGGGTGCTACTTGCGTCATTTTCTTAAGCAAGCCGTATAATGCAAATGCCACTGCTAGTATTAAGGATATCCAAGGAATGCCATCAAACTTTAATGTTAGAATAATGACACCTATCAAAGCTGATACTAATGCTATCTTTTGCCAAAAATCCAATTTTTCTTTATAAATTACTCGTCCTAAAAATATTGCTACTAAAGGTGTCATATAGTAGCCCATACTTACTTGTATAACATTGTCAGTATTTACTGCGTATACAAACACGAACCAGTTTGTTGCAACCATTAACGCAGCACAAAAGCCTATGATTAATTGCTTTTTATTTTTTAGTGCTATCATAACTTGACTGACTTGTTTCTTCACTATTAGCAATACAAAAACAACTATAAAAAACCAGATTGCACGAAGTGCAATGCTTTCATCTGCTGGTATATCTTTGATTTGCTTCCAGTATAAAGGCAACAAGCCCCAAACTAAAAAAGCTAAAATAGCATAAGTGCTACCCTTAGCATTTTCTGTATTCACTTTACCCATTTTTTCTCTCTCTTTCAAACCTATTTTTCTCTATATATTGAACTTATTCTATATTGCACGAAGTATAATAGCAAGAAATAGTTTGAAACAATTAACTCATTTATATTATCTACTTAATAAATATTGTGCATGGTGGAAATCTTTTGTTGCCACTTTTATGCCATTGTTTAATTTTTTTCTCTTTTGCATGTGTAACTTTTATACCTTCGATTGAGCAATCGAATCTTGCATCAATAATGCTATCGCTAAAGTCTGTATTATGCATTTTACAATTTTTCCTGAAATCCACTTGTTCAAAATGAATTCTACAAAACCTAGTTTGTTGGAGGTTACAGTTCTCAAAAGATAAACTATGGAAATCCGATCCATCAAATGATGCAAATGATAAGTCAATATCTTTTAGATAGTTTCCCTTAGCTTTTAATCTTACTAAGCTTATGCCTCTTAAGTCCACTTGTTTTATATTGTCTTCACACCAATCAAGTGGATGAGTGTTTATAAAATCTACTAATCGTTGATTTCTTCCATCATAATAAAAACTAAATTCATCCATATATTCTTTATTTATATCGTGTCCATTTTTTATTGCTTCTTTTACCTCATATTTCAACTGCATTCCCATTGGTGAGCACCAACGCATTTTTATTTCAAAGTCCATGTACACAAGTTTGTTTTTCATCAATTTCTTTGCTTTTTTATAAAAAAATTGAATTGCTTCTTCTTTGTTTTCAATCCAAAACTCGTATATATTTTCTTTTCCTTCGTACCCATATTTAAATAACAATTCATTTAGTGGATTTAAAACTAACATGCGCTCACCTCCTATGAAAATTATATCACACTATATATTTACTATTGCTTTTGATATAATCAAATTAGATAATAAAAAAATATTTTATATATTTGGAGGATGCTATGGAATCATCTAAGAAAAAAAATAGAGTTGTTGAAAAAGGGATTGGTTTTGGTTCGTGCCTAGCAATAGTTATTTCTTATACTACATGGCAGTCTATTGGTTGGGCTATTATACACGGCATACTTAGTTGGGTATATGTTATATACTTTTGGTTCAAATACTCAAACGGGCTTTTTTAAGAATTATATTTATACAGTCAAATACTAAAGGGACAAACCAATAATGGTCTGTCCCTTTTTCTTTAAGAAAAATATGTACTTATCTCTAGTTTCGATTTTTTATTTGCTTTTGAATTTTTTTCAGAGCTTTTTTTGAGCCTCTTTCAATATCCTTTTGCTCTTTTCTGTCTTTAAATGATGTGAATAGGCTATTTAAATCATACTCAGCTGGATACAGCTCGCTTGCCTTTAAGTATGGTTTTATTCTTTTTACATTTATATCTTTCAGTTCATTTTCATAAAGAATTGTTACATTGTTATATTTGTTTTCTCCTTCATACACTATTGCATATGATTGATCCTCTATCACTATAACTTTGTCACCTTTTTCATAATCTTCTTTTGCCACGTCTATTTTTTCTTCTTTTAAAGTGATCTTGCTTTGTTGCACTTTCTGATAATTATAGGCTTTACTATCCATATACCGTGTTGCTCTTTTAATAATTTTTTCATTGATGCCCATCTTTTGTGCGATATATAAGGCATTACTGTTTTGAGAAGAACCTATTGTCATTTGATATTTTGGTTGCAATGTATCTTGATCAAATAGCATCCCTGCATTTTCAAAGTCAGGGTGTTCTTTACCAAATCTTTTTAGCTCACTATAGTGAGTCGATGCTAGTATGATACATCCCTTTTGATAGAGTTCTTCTAGTACAGAAATGGCTAATGCAACGCCTTCATTTGGCTCAGTTCCACTTCCTATTTCATCAAATATTGCAAGTGTTTGATTATTGCTCTTTCCTACTATTTCAGAAATATTTTTTATATGAGATGAAAATGTGCTTAGAGCATTTTCCATACTTTGATTATCCCCAATATCAGCAAATATTCTACTAAAAACGCTTATTATCGTACCCTCTTTCGCTGGAATATCAAACCCACACTGAGTCATTAAAACCAGTGAACCTATTGTTTTTAGAGCAACAGTCTTACCTCCTGCATTAGGGCCTGTTATTAATAGGCCTCTATATTTAGTTCCAATCTCCACATTAAGTGGTACAACCTCGCCAGATAATAGCGGGTGTCTTCCATTTACTATTTTGACTTGCCCCGTTCCTACGACTTTTGGTGAGATACCATTAATTTGTAAGCTATACTTTGCTTTTGAGAATACAAAGTCATAAGTTGCAATAACATCTGTATTCATTCTGACATTTGCAATGTCTGCATATATCAGTTCTGTTAATTGTGCTAAAACTTTATACTCTTCAGCAACCTCTTCAGCTTTAAGCTGATATAGCTCCTGACTGTACTTTGCTACACTTGCTGGCTCTACAAATATTGTGTTGCCCTTTGCAGAGGAATCTATAATTGACCCTTCTACTTCATTTTTCGAAGCAGCTTTTATAGGAATCACATAATGCATATCTCTTCTGCTAATTACAAATTCTTGTATATGTCTTTTATTCGCTGCAGATGTCAAAAATTTATTAAGCTTTTCTTTTACTCTACCCTCTATTATTTCTATATTTCTTCGTATTTTTTTTAGCTCAGTACTCGCCTGACTATCGACTCTGTTGCCTCTTATACACCATGCAATCTCTTCTTCAATATCACTACTATCCATAATATTTGCTGCATAGCTACTTAAAACAGGTCCATAAAACACCATTTCTTCCATAAAACTTTTTATTTTGCGGCAGCCTCTCAAAAAATCCTGCATTTTAATTAATTCATCGGGACTAAGTATGATACCTTTTTCAACTTGATTTATTAGTCCGTGAGCATTAAATAGACCCTCTAAAGGAACATGTTGGCTATGAAGTATTATTTCTTTTGCTTCTTTGTTTTCTGCTAACCTATATTTGATTGTCTTAATGTCTGAGCTTGGCATGATTTGGTCTATTAGCGCTTTACCTAAATCGCTAGCACAGTGCTTTTTTATATTATTTTTGATTTCAATAAACTGGAGTTTCTCAAATGTATTATCATTCATTTTCAAACACTCCTTCCATTATAGTACTTTGATTATTTATCCTTGTCATGTTATTAATAATTTTTCTAATACTTGATTCTGACAAGTGATACTGATTACCGATATGATTAATTTTTTGTCCTTTTTTGTGCATCATAAATATAGCCTTATTTCTTTTCTCTAAAGCTATCTTAGTTCCTGTGTGCTTTCCCCAAGCCTCTCGTTTTTCATCTTTTGGAACGTATATAATTTCACCTTGAGTATACTTTTGAATTTCTTTCAATAGTTGCTCTGGCAATATTTCTTTTGCATTTTTATATTTCATTTCTTTCTCCTTTACTTATTAGTCTCGACCGACTTAACAAGTAAGGAATTAGCTTTTGAACTCCCTACTTGTTAAGAAGTTCCATCTCCAGCTCGTAGTATATTTTATTAAACATAAAAGTCTCCTTCTTTCATTTGTTTATTTATTTTCTATATTATTTCATATATTTAATGATTATTCAAATTACAAAATTATTATATTTGTTTTATCCACTTATTATATTTTGATGTATTGCTTCTAATATAAATGTTATCTGTTCTTTTACAGTTTATCATTTGTTTGATTGCCATCGCCCAAAACATCTATTGTTTCTCCTAGATATACCGGCTTTGGTTTTGCAATTGTATATATATAATCTTTTACTCTTGCTAATTTTTCTCTCCACTCCCGATAGTCCTGGCCTCCATAATTATATTCTTTTGCAGAAATTCCATATGCATTTAAATCAAGTTTTTCTGCTATATATAACGCTCTAAATATATGATACTCTTGTGTTACAATAACTGTTCTTGATACCAAAAATACCTCTTTCGCTCTATATATACTGTCATAAGTAGAAAAACCTGCATGGTCCATAAATATATCGTCGGAAGGTATTCCTCTGGATATCGCATACTCTTTCATCGCATTGACTTCATCGTACTGGATTTCTCCATGGTCTCCACTCATTATTATCTTGTGAGCTATATCATTTTTATATAACTCTATGCTTTTATCTAATCGATCTTTAAGCATAAGTGATGGCGTTCCATCGGTTTTTAGTCCTGCACCCAAAACAATAATACAGTCAAATTCTTTTTCTTTTGCTGTTTCAATATTAATTATTTTACCTTTTGCTTCGCTTATAACATAAGCATCTATTATGTGCAAAATACCTATCCCAGTTATACAAAGTATTAATAAAATTATAGATATATTTTTTACTCTTTTTTTCATTTTGATTACCTACTCACATACGCATCATAATGATTGTAGTCTTCATTATAAGGGAATATTTCTTTTAGTTCATCTGATCCAAAATATAATTTTTCGTTTTTAAAATGTAACCCGATTCCTACAATTTGATCTTGATTATTATTTTTTTCTATTATCCTTCCATTAGGAAAATCAAAATGCATTTCATTTTTGTTCATTTTCACTTGTGATTCATGTGTATGTATAACTGGAAGCCCGCTACCATATATCATTGTTAGTGCAGTTTTTTTTCCATTTTTCTCGTAGAAATAAATACCGAAACCTAAACTGCCTTTTTCAAGAGTAGTCCATTCTCTGTTTTCTATCTTTTTCCATAATGCATCTTCACTTAGTTCTGTGGCTTTTTCACGTAAAAATGTAATGCCATTCTTTTTTGTAACATAAAATTCCGCATTTTCCTTTGATAACTTAGAATTATACATTGTAATTGAAATATTAATATTGTGAGGATATCCTATTAACTCACAAACGAGTTTTTCATCTTTCACAAAAATAATATGCGTCATACCTTCATTAACAGTTTCATTTACATCCGCTTCAAACCCTAAAGTGTTTTGAATATCCGCCTTGCTTGTATAGGGCGCAAAACTATACATATAGTCCCATGCTACTGTTGTCGCTTCTGCTAAAAAGACCTCATCTGTCTTAATGTCAGTAATATCTTTGATCATTGCTTTATTAATACTATTTGCATCACTACAACCGGTTACCCCAATCATTAGTATGATGATAATTGCTATGTATTTTTTCATTTATACTCCTTATTTGAACATTTTATCTTTACGCCAAAATATATCATCGTGCTTTGTAATACTTAATTTTACTCTATCTCCTACTTCATATTGTTGGTCATCATAGTTTATGTAGGTGTTTTTTTCAAAAATATTTGATACCTTCGAAGTCAAAACACTAGTCAAATCTCCCAAATCATTTTCAACTACGATGCTGTTATACCATGTGTTTGTATCGATTTTGTTTATTTGATGATGCTTTCGTTCTTCTAATTTTATACACTCCGTTTTGATAATTTTTCCAGATACTACTTTTTTGTCTATGCAATAGTCTCCATACTTCTTTTTAGGTACAAAAAGGATAATTAAAATACAGATTGTTCCTAACCCCACTGAAATAATATGATTTCCTATTTTTAAAAGTGTTACAAAAAAAGCAGCATAAAAAATGATCCATGTTATTATTTTCATATCCTTCATTTTTTTCTCATTCATGCTGATTCCCCTTTCCCCAAAACAATTTTATCATAGCAAATGCACAAAACAAGAGTAACATTTTAAATTTAAGAATAAAATAAGATTATTTCTTTTTAAGAAATAACCTTCAACTATAACTAAAACCATAAATTAAATTGTTCCTTATTTTTCATAGATCGTAAAATACTCTCTCTACTGTATAACACATCTCCATATATAGATTCTAACATTTTTTTTGTTTTTTCACGCTTTGTAGCCTTATCCATTGGACATGGACTTTTTGTAACTGGAATCTTATATTCTAATACTGCATTTATAATTTGTTTTTCTTTTACATTAATCAGTGGTCTTATAACTGTACTTTTACTTCTAGATAAATATTTCTTTTGGTCCAATGTTTTTAATTTGCCCGTATATAATAAGTTCATCATAAATGTTTCTATTGCATCATCTTCATGATGCCCAAGAGCCAATACATTCATTCCCTCTCTTTTCATTACAGTCCCCAAAGTCCCTCTTCTCATATTTGAACATAACCCACATGGATTTTTTTCTTTTCGGACTTCAAAAACAACTTTTGCAATATTTGTTTTTTCAACTATAAGATCCACTCCTAGTTCCTCACAAAAATCTTTTGTCTTTCCTATATTAAAATTACCAAACCCCAAATCTATCATTATGGCTGATAATTTATATTTTATTGGACTAAATCGCTGAAATTGCTTTAGATAGTATAACAATATCATACTATCTTTTCCTCCAGATAAACCAACAGCTATATGGTCATCCTCTTTTATCATATCAAAATCATGAATTGTCCTTCTTAAATTGCCTAAGATTTCTTTCATAGTTTTCTCCTTTATTTCTTAGGTAGTATTATACTATCTTCTTTTGGACAATACTATTTTTTCGCACAAAAAAATATTGACATAACTTCACAAAAACTATATCATATGTATTGTGCATATGCTAATTTGCGCTGAAGAAAAGGAGATAACTATGAAAATTGCATTACCATCAAGAGAACAAAATATCGATGACCATTTTGGTCACTGTGCGTATTTCACAGTATATACTGTTGATACTACTGCTAAGACTATTTTAGCAGAAGAAGAAATTGCTTCACCAGAAGGGTGCGGCTGTAAATCAAATATTGCCTACATCTTATCAGATCAAGGTGTTTCATTAATGCTAGCTGGTAACATGGGCGAAGGTGCTGTTAGAGTACTTAACAGTGTTGGTATTGATGTTGTTAGAGGTTGTTCTGGAGACCTTAAAACTGTTGCTAACAGTTGGCTTCAAGGAAATATTTCTGATTCTAATCAATCATGTAGTTCTCACGGACACGACTGCAATCACTAATAATCCCGAAAGATTATAATAATAACGAAGAGAAGCACAAAAGCCATTTTCTAATGGCCTTTGTGCTTCTCTTTTTATTATACTTTTTTAGTTTGTTTTTTTTATCTTTTCAAACACAATATATGCCATCTTATATGCTACCCAACCTACAAGGACTCCTGCAAACACATCCGTTGGAAAGTGAACATAAAGATATAGCCTTGAAAATGATATTAGTATCGCTAGTATTAAAAATATATAATCCAGCCTTACCTTTCCAATACTTAGTTTTTCCTTTAAAAAAACTAGGCTTGCCGCGAAAGAAGCTGTTGTGTGCCCCGATGGAAAGGAATGGTCTGACTGCTCTTTAATTAATAAAATCATATCTTTATACTCATACGGTCTTACTCTAGCAACAATATTTTTTAGCGCTACATTAGTGATTAATGCACCTATAAGTATTGAAATGCAACATATAATGCCTACTCTTCTAGTTTTTGGAATTATTGTTAATATAATAGCTACTAGAATCCAACCAATTCCTATATCTGCAAAGTGCGTTATTGTTTTAAAGAAATAATCAAGAAAAGGGTTACTTAATACGTTTTGTAATTGATCTAAAATCTGCAATTCCATTTGGTTTATCATTTATTAGTCCTCTTGTTTATCCAGTTTAGTATATCATCATATACTTCTATTTTATTTGTTTCGTTTAGAATCTCGTGATATGCCGATTTGTAAATCTTCAGTTCTACATCTTTTAACCCTACTGATTTATATGTATCATAAAGTGTCTTTATCTTTTGATCAGCAACTTTATCAAGTTCCCCTGACATAACATAAATCGGCAGTAAACGATCTATGTTTTTAATGTTTTCCACCCGACTAATCGCTATCATTCCCTTAAACATTTCACTTAGATATTCTAATGTAGCGGTATAGCCACAATATATATCTTCTTTGTATTTGTCTACAATCGCATCATCTCTAGTTAGTATTAAATCTTCATAGATATATTTATGTAGCGTCTTATCTCTGTACCTATTGCCAAAAAATTTCTTCTTAAAATTAATATATACTTTAGCGCATTGATACAAAGTCATGTTTTTTATATCAATTGGGGTTGTTCCTGTTAGGATTACACCATTAGCTACATTATTCGTTTCACTAATAATATCTCTTACTAAAAACGATCCCATACTATGTCCTAATAAAAATAGAGGTAAATCACTGTATTCTTTTTTTATCATTTCGTTAACATATAAAATGTCTTCTTTAGCAAGTTCCCAGCCATTTTCTCTATTTGAAAACATGGACAGCTCTTCTAATTCTTTTGCTGTTTTACCATGTCCTCTCTGATCATGAATATATACTGCAAATCCATTCTTTACCATATAGTTGCCAAATGCTTTATATCTAAGGGCATGTTCAACAGACCCGTGAACTATTTGTACAACGCCTATACATCTATTTTCAGGTAACCATTTATAGCCAATTATTTTTTTGTTATCTTTTGAAATAAAACTATATTCCCTATCCATAACATCACTTTCTATATTTTGACTTTTAAAGTTATTATTATTATATCATCCACACTGATTTTACCTTTTTTTCTTATATCGCCTTTTATTGGTAGAAGATATGCTGTTTCTTTTGTATCATAAAATGCAGATGTATTCCACTCAAGGTTATCAATCTTTGCTATAACTGGTATAGAACCCCAGCCAGGACTAATTTCTTTATAAAGATTATAAATGTTTTCAGAAATATCTAAGGGGATAGTAACAAAATGCCACCCACCTTTTCCTTTATTTTTCCATAGCTTAGCATTAAATCTATAATCCATTTTATCTCCTCATATTATACTAATTCTTTATATGCCTGTAAAAAACTATCTACATTTTCTTTTTGAGTTGCCCATGATGTTATTAATCTTATAGCCGATTGCTTTTGATCAATAGGCTTCCACGTATAAAATTCAAATTTTTTATTTAGCAGCTCTATTACCTCATTGTCCATAATAGGAAATATTTGGTTCGTTTGAGAGTCTAATAAAAAATCACACCCTAAATCTCTCAAATTACTTGCTAAGTATTGTGCTAACTCAGTTTCATGTTTCGCTATATCAAAATACAACCCATCAGTAAATAAAGTATTTATTTGTACGCCCATTACTCTACCTTTTGATAAGAGTGCACCTCTTTGCTTAATTAGATATCGAAAATCTTCTCGCAAATCACAGTTTTTAAGAATTAGTGCTTCACCCATAAGTGCCCCGAGTTTTGTACACCCAATAAAAAACCCATCCGTGAGTTTATACATATCCTCAAGAGTCACATCATTGTCTTTTGAAACGATTGCTGATCCAAGTCTCGCGCCATCACAATACAAGTACATTTTCTTTTCTTCACAAAATTCATATAGTGATTCCAATTCTTTTTTACTATATACTGTACCCAACTCAGTTGGATTAGATATATATACAAGCCTAGGCTTTACCATATGTTCAAAATGGTGTTCCTCAATTACCTTTGCAATTAATGATGGTTTAAGTTTTCCATCAGAGGACTCTACAGTAACTATTTTGTGACCAGTTGCTTCTATGGCGCCTGTCTCATGTGTAGCGATATGTCCTGTCGTTGCGGCGATACAAGCTTCATGCGGTCTCAAAAATCCAGCGATAGACAATAAATTCGTCATCGTTCCGCCTGGAATTAGGTGTATGTCACAATCATCATGACCTATTAATTCTTTTATTTTATTTATTGCACTTTGGGTATGTGTATCCATGCCATACCCTTCTTCCTGCGTGCCGTTTGTCTGTATCAAAGCATCTAATATTTTGGGATGTGCGCCTTCACTATAATCATTCTTAAAACTATACATTTTTTTCTCCTATTTATTATTTTTTTTGTATGTATCTAAAAATATTTCAAGATTATTTTTCGATTTTAAGACGTCCTCTTGAAACGTATTCAATCGTTTTATTCCTTCTGATGTTATTTCATATACTTTTTTCTTTGGTCCTGCATCACTATCTGCCCATTTGGATTTTATATATCCATCATTTTCAAAATCTTTCAAAGTCCTATATACAATTGAAGTATCAATTCTATTCTGAGGGACTAATGCATTCAATTTATTTAGTATTCCTAAACCATGATTTGGTTCTAAACTTATAATCAGTAATATAAATGCTGGTGCATGCCTTCCATGCCTATTTTTCATCAGATTCTCCTTTAAGCAGACATTTCTTCTGCACGTTTTTCAATATCATTTTTTTCATTTTGAGGAATGAAATACTCCATCAAAAATGAACCTACTATGTATACCACAGTACTAGATCCCACATGAATAATTGTAAATGCGCCTCCTAAAGAAGCCCACTCGTACATTATTATTGGCAACTTAACACTCACCCATGCACTCAAAAATATAAACACATATGCTAGCCTAGCACCTTTTTTAATTAGTATTGCCGCTACAGGAAATGCTACATATAAAGGGCCTGCTCCCATTGCTCCCATAAAAAGAGCTAAAAAGACGCCCAGAATACCTGACTTGTTCCCCATATATTTTACCATGGTTTCCTTTGGCACCCAAGTATCTAATAACCCTATCAAAACAAATATTGGTGGCAGTATCATGCCTACTGTTTTTATATTAATAGCGACTAAAATTGACGCTTCTTTTCCCATATCCCTATTATATATATATAATATCACTATGAATAGAATACTTATTATTAGCCATATATTACTCTTTATTTTTCCCATTATAATGCCACCTCCACAATTATTACAAAAATAATTGAAGCAACTAACGCTAAACCGTTTCTAAGTAGCGTCACTCTCTTACCAAAATACTTGCTTTCCATACCTATACTCATCACGCCAACACCCATTAAAGAGGATATGAATCCAGCCACCTGTGGGTACCCTGCTCCAAATTGCAATAGGTTTGCGCCTAATGGAAATGCTATAAAACTCGGCATAAATGAAACGGATCCAACACCTAGCCCTATTAATATGCCTACTAAGCCCGACTCTTTTCCAAATACTTTTGATATATAGTCAGGATTAATCACCGTCAATACAACCCCCATAATAATCATTATAGTAATCATCATTCGTAGGTTCTTTTTTAAAGACATACTTGCTTTTTTTAGTGATTTTTTTGTCTTTTTCTTGCTTTTTATTGTTGATAAAACAAGTAGTATTATTGTTACTGTATATAAGATTTTAATTGACATAAAACGCTCCTTTTCACTATATGTCTTTTACATATAGATGTTAACTACATATTATTCCTCATTATATATTTTGTCAATATCAAAATATATAATCCAATACAATAAAAAAATGATGTCATTTAACACATCACTTTTTTATTGTCTCTATATTTTTTTATATATATAATCTATAAAACCCTGCTTTATTCTTTCTCCCTCATAAATTCTTTCTATTATTCTTCTTTCTTTATTAACAAACTCCATACCTGCAAACATTTTGTCTGCTTCATCATAATCGTAATAGGCGTGAATAACTGGTTCATCATCCATTTGTTCATACTGGTTATCACCTAGATGTGGGCCTTCACCACACCGAAAGTCATCAACTGATAAGAAGTTTACAAATAAGATGCCCTCTTTATTTAAAACCCGTTTCATTTCGTTTATAGCTTCTTCAACTTGTGTTTTCTTCATATGAAATATTGAGTTATATGAATATACCATATCAAAACTTTCATCATCAAATTTCAAATTTGTCATATCACCATATTGAATGTTTAACGCTACTGCTTCTTTTTCTTCAAATACTTGCGCACAACTGATTTGATTCTTATCAATTTCTATACCGGTTGTTTCATACCCTTGCTGTCGAAACATCCCTAAGGGTGGTTCCGTTCCTCCTGCACCACAATCTAAAACCGTCTTATATTCTTTCCCTTCACCAATTTGTAATAGCTTATACAAAGGTGATTGCCTATATATTTTATCCATATATCTCCTTACTGCATTGGTACAAAACCAACTCTCCAAATATCATCTTCATCTTTCATTAGAGAAAACCCTTGTTTATAAAGTTCTCCAATGGTATCCATCTCTCCATTATTGAGTTCCCAAATGATTGTCGCTTGTGTTTTACTTTCATTATATTTAACATGCAATCGATATACTTTTTTAAAAGCTTCAAAATCAGTCATCCTGTGTTCATCTGGAATTTCCATATGTTCTTCATATGTCCACCCCCTTATGTTTTCCCCTTGAATATATAATTGATATTCTGTTTCATAATCTTTCATACTAATTGCGTGAAAGTATAGTTTGCAAATAGTTAATGGGTCCTTATCAATTAAAGTGCTTTTGTCATAATCCTCTTTGAATCGAGCATAAACTTCTTGATTTTCTTCACTCATGTTCATTAAATTGTAAGTAGCTTCATTTAGCAAATCATTTTCCAGGTATTCAATTATTTTTTCTTTCAATTCGTCATTAGATCTTCTTAATCTTTCTGCTGAATATACTAATCTTTCATTTTCAGTTTCTAATTCACTGACTTTTTCTGTCAGTATTTTTATTGTTTCATTTGCTTCATCCAAATTGTTATTTTGATTATTGCACCCTGACAAAGCTACCATAAGTATGCAAACTATACATAGTAATTTTTTCATCTCTACCTCCCCTTTTTCTTTCTATATGATATTATATCATTATTAATCCCTTAAAAAACAATCAAACTGCATCTTGCATTTTTTTGCAAAAAGGCGTATGATAATACCAGAAATAATGTATATTTATAAGTTTTTAGTGAATATTATTCACAACGTAGAGTAAGGAGTGAACTTAATGGCGAAAATTGTTGTAGCTTTAGGAGGAAATGCTTTAGGGAGTACACCTAAAGAACAAAAAATAAAAGTAAAACACGCAGCAGAATGTATAGTTGACCTACTTAAAGATGGTCACCAGCTTGTTATTTCACATGGTAACGGCCCACAGGTAGGTATGATGAGCCTTGCTTATGAAACAGCTAACAAAAATAACGATAAAATTCCAGAAGTTGAATTGCAAGATTGTACTGCTATGACATTAGGTTATATTGGTAATCATCTAATAAATGCTATAAGAAATGAAATGGTAAATTTTAATCTTCAAAATCCAGTTGTTGGTATTATGACACATATAGTTGTCGATCAAAATGACGATGCTTTTAATCATCCTACTAAACCAATTGGTTCCTTTTATTCGGAGACAGAGGCTCTATCACTTGCTGATAAAAACCCTCATCATCATTACGCAGAAGACTCAGGCAGAGGATATCGTCGCATGGTTGCTTCACCAAAACCATTAGACATTTTAGAAAAAGATTCTATAGAGGCTCTGATTAATCAAAACATGGTTCTAATCGCTGGCGGAGGCGGTGGCATACCAATGTTTAAAAATAACAACATATTAACCGACATACCCGCTGTTATTGATAAAGATTTTGCTTCTGCAAAGCTAGCTGAGCTAATAGATGCTGATATATTACTTATATTAACAGCTATAGATCATGCTTACCTAGATTTTGGTAAAGACTCTCAATCCCCATTAAATATTTTAACTAGCGAGATAGCACAAAAGCATTGCGACGAAGGACACTTTGCACCAGGTAGTATGCTACCTAAAGTAGAAGCTTCTATCGGTTTTGCTAAAAGTGGTAAAGGAAAAAAATCAGTTATCGCTTCTTTAGACAATGCACTAAAAGCAATCTCTGATAATATGGGCACTGTCGTCCAAGACTAAAATAACTTTTCAATCTTGATTAAAATAAAAACATCCCTTATTTAAGGGATGTGAGATTATCGAAAAAGTCGATAATCTTAGAGACTTTAGAAAAATTCAAAGTTCAAGGCGCAAAAAAAGTCAGGGTTCGCAGTGTATTTGACATACATAAGAGTCCTGACTTCTTGAAGCAACGCAGAAATTTGGAGTTTTTCGATAGCCTGACATCCCTTATTTAAGGGATGTTTTGTTTTCACTTTTACATAAATATATATATCTTCCAAATTCTCTCTTAATCGTCTTTACCGATTTGCACGAATCAATTATCAAAAATCCAACTTCATCTAAAATTTCACTTATATCTTCCGATGCTACTATGACGACTTCTTTTGCAATTTGTCGTGATTGCTTTATTATATTTAATTGGTCATTATCATCAATTCTACTGAAATTATTATATGGCAAATCAACTATTGCTACATCATAATATTTTTCAATATCATTCATATCTTTTGTATGAACTAACCCTTCATAATTAAGGCTCTCTATATTTTTCCTAGCTAATTGCGCTACATTATCATTTATTTCATAGCCTTCTATAGAGATCCCTTGTGCTAGTGCTTCTATCAGGACTGTTCCTATTCCGCAACATGGATCTACTACTTTTTTATTTAGTTTACCTTTGCACGCAATATTCACTAAAGCATTTGCAGTATGTATATTTAGTGCACTTGAAAAAGTATATGGCTTATGTTTTCTTGCTCTCCATCCTAGGCCATTTTGCTTTAAGTAGCCGAAAAAAAACGTATCATTGTATTCTGCTATCCCATATAATATACGTGGATTTTCAAAATCTGGAAACCCATTTATTCTCATGCCTATTTCCTTAGACATTTTTTTTCCAGCATTTTCATTGTATCCCCTATTAACTATTGGTATATATTTCACCATAAAGCCTTCATCTTTATAACTAACAGCTTCTAACCACTTTAAGAGTTTTTCAAATGAATCTGTTTGGTGTATTATTTCTATTCTATTTTTTATAAACGTGCTTATAGATGGGCTAATTGCTATATCTGAAAAAAAAGCTTTCTCCCTTATGCTTTTTTCAAAAATAGTTCTCATTTCAAAATAGCATAAAGCTTCATCATAGATATTAAAATTTACATTATATAAGTATTTCATTTATCACCTATTCTTTATTATCCAAATACGCAATGACTTCATCCAGCAGAAAAAAATTGTCATCATTTGCATCAAATAATTCTTTCACTTCTCTTTTTTTATAATAATTCATTTTACACGTCATATAAATCCAACTATCTTCATGTCGCACTATATCAGTAATTTTGTTCGTTGTTTCATTACTATCTTTAAAACCCAGATTGTAATAGAGCTTAGGATACTATGTCTTTTTAAATCTCTTGCTTCAAATTTTCTAATAATTACATGTTTTTTATTCATTTCAACTCCTTTTCATAATGGCCTGTGGATAAACCTGTTGAAACAGTTGATAATTATCAGAAAATTTTAAAATATCAAACATAAATCATCCCGGGTGTTTCATTTGCCTGTTAATAACTTCAACCCCTTTGTTAATCAATTATTAAACATTAATGCATTCAGATTCAGTAAACATTTCTTTTTATGCTAAAAAAACATAATGAAATTAAACACCTTCATGCATTCCCTTTAATAATTTTATTGTTTCCTTCACTTAAAACTAGGCATTCACCTCCTCACACTGCTGAATGCCAAATTGTACAATACTTCTTTTTATCATTTACATATTTTCTCTAATCTTTTTAATGCTTTTTCAATTATTTGTCTTTGGCATGCAATATTTATCCGAACATATCCTGCTCCTTCGTATCCAAACCAGTGCCCAAAATTAAGCCCTAATCTACCTTTTTCAATAATATACTTTTGCAATTCTTTTGCATCCATATTAAGCTCAGTTAAATCCACCCATACTAGATATGTCCCTTCAGATTCAACAACTTTTGCCTTTGGAATATTCTCTGATATATAGCTTTTCATATAATCATAATTTGACTCTATATATTCCAACATTTCCTCATACCAGTTGCCACAGCTTCCATATAATGCTGTAAAAGCTTCTATAGCAAATACATTATCATTATTAATATGAAACCGTTTTATAAATTTATCTACTTCATCTCTAATTTCATTGTTTTCAATAATAGTAGCACCTGTCGCTACCCCTGCAGCATTAAAAGTTTTACTAGGAGATAGACAAGTCATTGTAATATTGGCTACTTCTTTGGATAAATTTGCAATAGGTATATATTTGTATCCTTTAAAAACAACGTCCGCGTGAATATCATCTGAAACAATCTTTATATTATTATCCAAGCATATTTGGCCAATTTTTACTAACTCTTCCTTTGACCAGACTCTTCCTACAGGATTATGTGGGTTACACATGATTAATACTTTAGTTTTACTAAGTTTAGCTTTTTCTTCTAAATCTTTAAAGTCTATTTCGTATCTATCATTTTTTTTAATGAGGGATGTTGTTATTAGCTCTCGACCACTTTCTTTTACTATATTAGTAAGTGGCGGATATACAGGCGTTATAACAACTACCGCATCTTCTATTTCCGTTATTGTTTCAATTAATATGGCTACTGCTGATACAACATTTGGAGAGTATATAATATTATCTTTTTTAATAACCCACTGATGTCTACTCTTAAACCAATTTATTAAAGTATTATGATGTTCATCAGGCTTATATGCATATCCATAGATGCCATGCTCAGCTCTTTTTTTCATAACTTTTATCAATTCATCCGGTGCAATAAAGTCCATATCAGCAACCCATAACGGCAATACTTCATCTGTACCAAATACATCTACTAAAGTGTCTTTCCCCCATTTCTCATTGGGATATTCATTTCTATCTTTACTTATATCAAAATCATATTTCATTCTTTACCTCCTATCATACTGTCTTTTATTATTATACAGAAATTAACCTATTTAGTCATTTTTTCAACTCTTTCTGTAGTAATAAAAACACCTTCAATATCTGCACCATCAAATGTGCTTAGTATTCTAGGCATTATATTCTTAACTACATCTATAAAGTATAATATATCTCTCTTACTTGTAATATCCATAGCTTTACACGCAAAATATGCAGCTTGTCTTAATTTTATTCTGATTTGCTCATCCTCTAATACTATAAGTTGATCCATAATGCTCTTTGATTCAAAGCTATTTATCCCTAATGATTTTTTTCTAGCATTTAGCAATGTCAATCCCATTAGATTTATTGAAACGGGCTCATATATATTATTAATTTGTTCGTTATAGTCTATGCAGTAACATGAAAGTATTTCATCTACTACTGACTCACTAAACTTTGATATCATTCTATTTTCTATAGTCAAATTTTCTAGATAAGCAATCACATAATCTACGCCTAGCTTACTTTCATTGATAGGATGGCATAATTGATAGTCAATATCACAGGGAATTTGGTGTGCAAAATATGCTATATCGTACTTTTCCCAAAAGTCACCAATACTATCAATAGTCATTACCATTGATTGTGTAGCTATTTGAGGCAATGTATTTTTTGTACTTATCCAAAGTCTTTTCCCTCGTTCCACTTTTTCTTTTAGTATTATACTTTGCCGCTCATATATTTGGTTTAAATTATTATCAAAATGATAAATATCCAAATCTTTTAATTGGTTTATCCCAAGTACATAGCAAATAGATTTAAGAATCTCTTCTACTATTTCAATAGGTAGTGAGCTACTATCTCCTCTTAGGTATTCTTTAACTTTTTGTTGGAGCAAACGTTGTAATGGTAGACTAGAAATGCTTTTTATTCTAATTCCATTCTCATTATTAACTGCACTATTCATATTCAAACTCCTCTTCTGATAATACCTCGCTAATATCAAAATCCATACTTTTCAAGCTGCGGATTAATACATCTAGTCCAACGCCCATAATGTATTCTAAAGAGCCTTTTGCTTTTCCATTATATAGTTTATATAAATAATCTATTAACTCCTTATCTGATATCATCTCCATTGATTCATTTTTCATTATAAAGAAAATATTTTGTACTTCGGATATTGTTTCATAATAATTGTCTTGCCATAAATATTGAGAATCACAAAATTTATTAACAATTAATGAAAGTACACTCTCCCCTATTTCTAGCCGACCCGTATCTTTTAATATCTCTTTTCTTTCTGCAATTAATGTTTCTATTTGATTCTTAGATAATATCAATCCAAACTTAGACGAATGCTTGTTGTTATTTAGGATCTCCCTTATCTCATTTTTAGAATCCTCAAATAGACTTATTATCATTTTATCTTTCATTTCACACACCCCCAATATATATTTACACCTTTACGAGGTTAGTTACAAGACTTGAAATTTCAGTCATTTTGTGGTATTATAGACATAGAAAAAGACGAAAATTATTACATTTTCGTCTTTTTCTATGTCTATATTTATTAAGATTCACTTAAGCTTTGTATGCTATACTTTCAGTCTATATAGAGAGAAAAGCTCCCACTTTTCTTTTCATATCATCAACATATCCCTTAATAAAGCCCGCGATAACGGGCTTTATTTGTTTTTATAATAAAAAATCATCAATACTATCCGAATCATTTCTCGCGTATCTAGATTTTAGCTCATATCTCTCTTCTACTAACTGCTTGCCTCCAAAATTTAATGGCTCTTTGGATTTTAATTCAAACCCATTTTTTTTATACATCTCAATGGCCTTCTGTTGATCCTGTGTAGTTATAAGCCAAATGAGGTTGAATTTATTTTCTAAGCAATAATTTAATGCTTTATCGAATATTTTTTTGCCTAGCCCTTTATTTCTATACTCAGGTAATACTAAAAACCACCTCAATTGTGCTTCTTCTTTAGAGTGAGCTACAACACCTATACAACCTACAATCACACCATTATCCTCTACTAAATAAAATTGATCTAATTCCTCATTATATCTTTTCATAAAATCACAAAAGGTTTGCGCGACATACCCTTCAAACGCTAAATCATATCCACATTCGTCTCGATATAACTTTCCATGCAAATATATTAAATACCCTAAATCGCCTGCTTCCAATTCTTCTCTTATTGTAATACCATCAGGCTCGTCAAATATCCTTTTTTTTATCAGCAACTGCGATATATTTTCCATAGACTCAACAATTTCACTTTGTTGATTTTGATTGAGATGTTGAATAGTCTTATAAACACTATCATTTGACTCTTTTTCCAAATCATCAATTAGTTTTTCGCCTTTTTTCGTAACAGATAAATTCATTGCTCTCAGGTCATCATCAGCTGCTACTCTTTGAACAAGTACTTCTTTTTCAAGTTTTTTTACTATACGGCTTAAATAACCTCCATCTATTACAAGTTTTTCTTTTAAATAGCTAAATCGACATGTTTTCACACTGCTAATTTCAAAAAGCACTCGGACTTCTTGCATTGTATACTGCGTATTCAATATATATTTATCCATTAATCCAATAACGTTAATATACTCTCTATTAAAACCTCTTATTTTATTGATTATATCCATTCACATCACCTCTTTATATAAAGAGTATCACAATAGTTGACTTTGTCAATCACAATAGTTGATAAAGTCAACTATTGTGATTGAGCAAAAACCTCATGACAAGCACAAAGTTTTTGTATAGCGTTCTATCTTCAATCTTTTTTCACCGCGCTAGCTTATTGATAAACAATAATATCTTTTGGACAATTCTCTTGACATGATTCACATTGAAAACATAGTTCTTTATTAATATTCGCTTTTTTGTTGTTCTTCGATACTTTTATAGCATTTGTTGGACAGTCTTTTTCACACAAGCTGCATCCACTACACGCTTCTTCTGACACAGTTTTGCTGCGCCTTGAAAACTTCGCGACTCTCTTTTGTAACCATCCAAAAGGACATATATAGTTGTGAAAAAATGCCTGTTTATATCGTAGCGTAATCAACATAGCTATACCTATCCATATAATCATTAATGGTATATTTTGTCCTAAAACTCTCTTTGTAATTACGATCCCTGCAATACTTAGCACTACCATGATTCCTCCGACTATGTTCGCATTTATTCTTTTTGGATATACACTTTTTTGTATGTTTAACTTTTGGGATATTTTCTCTATAGGCTGAATGACTGTATTCATTGGACAAGCATAGCCACAATATAGCCTTCCCCAAAATACAGTAGCAACTAGACTCACTCCAAACAATGCTAGCCAAAGCATCATCTTCCCTTGTGCTACTAAAAAAATAAATAATCCTAAAAACATAACTCTACTTACAGTTGTTTTTTTCATTTTTACCGCTCCTTATTATTGTCTTTCGCCTATTATAACGATATAATACTTTTAAAAGCGTTACCACGGTAACACACGGAGGTGTATATGAATTTCTCTATTGAAGACATACAAAAGACGACACTCTTTTCAACTTTGAAAAAAAATGAGATTGAAAATTTATTGACTCAGAAAATCGCAAATGTAACACAGTATTCTTCAGGTAAAATCATTCATTTCGAAGATGATTATTGTGATTATTTGGAAATTATACTGTCAGGAAAAATATCAATCGAAAGAATTGATGCGTCAGGTAACTTGCTAACTATTACTGAACTATATATTAATGATATTTTAGGTGGAAATTTATTATTCTCAAGGAATCCATCTTATCCAATGACTGTCATTGCAAAAGAACAATGTGCAATTATTTCAATATCAAAAGATACTCTTTTGGAGATACTTCAAACGAATGCTAATTTCTTAACTACATATTTAGAATTAATATCTGATAATGCTTTAATCCTTGGAGAAAAAATTCAACATTATATTAATAGACCTTTACGCGAAAAAATAATTAACTATTTAAATCAGGAATCAAAAAAGCAAGACACAAAAAACATTATCTTGCCTGTTTCTAAAAAGGATTTAGCCGAAAAACTTGGTGTTCAAAGAACTTCATTATCAAGAGAGTTATTAAAGATGAAAAACGACAAACTAATTAATTATATCAAGTCAGAAATTAATATTCTTTATTAGAGTTGTGTTATAATTAAAAATTAATCAAATTATATTCAATTATTTAATTGACACATTGATTATATTAATGTATATTTGAGATGAATTAATTATTCGAATAATAATATTAATACTTTTAATACAAGGAGGGGTTCGTATCGGAAATCAATTACTTACCAATTGCCCTGTATGTAGCAATGATTTAAAGGTTAGCAAATTGTCATGCCAAAAATGCAAAACTGTCATAGAAGGAAATTTTGAATTAGATAAATTTAGTTATTTATCTAAAGAACAAAAGCATTTTGTTGAAATCTTTATGAAAAACAGGGGAAATATTAAAGAAGTAGAAAAAGAACTAGGTGTCAGTTATCCAACAGTTAGAAGGCTACTTGACAATACTATCGAGGCATTGGGCTACAATGTAAAATCTGATGAGCCTAGTGTAAACAAAAAAGATGTATTAGAGCAATTAAGCAAAGGGGAACTTTCAACTGAAGAAGCACTTCAGTTGCTAAAGTAATATTGGAGGTATAAAAAATGAATGATGAAAAAATGAAAATATTAGAAATGGTTAAAGATGGTACTATCTCTACAGACGAAGGGCTAAAACTGTTAGAAGCTCTTGGTGGTGATACTACCGACGACAATTTTGACATAAAAAAGAAAAGCAAATGGATTAAAGTAAAAGTAATAGAAGACGGTGTAAACAAAGTAAATGTAAACATACCCATTTCACTTGCCAAAATTGGCTTAAAGATTGCTGAGAAGTATTCAAATGATACTAAAGAGCTTGAAAAAATCGATTTTGATGAAATCTTTGAAATGGTTAAGCAAGGTGCAGAAGGCAAGCTTGTTGAAGTTGAAGATGGCAATACCTTAGTAGAAATATTTGTAGATTAATAAGTAGACGAGAGTATCAATTCAGATACTCTCGTTTTTTATCTTTTTACTTTGATATTGGTATTTGTATTTCTGTTAGCCAATCCTCTTCATTTTCTTTGTTCCATATTCCATCTATATATGACTCTCTAGGTAAATCTATTGCTTTATAATTATTATCTTTTATCCATTCATATGCAAATAAATACGCATCTCTTAATGTCCCATATGAGCCTTTGTGTAATACACAGAGTGCTTGTTCTACATACTCTATTTTTTTGAATGCAATCATATCTGTGTCATCACAATAATCAACTACAGCTTCGCATACTTCTACATCAATATCTGCTTCTTTATACTCACCATCATGATATAAATTGAAACAATAGGGTGGTTCTGAACATATCGCTCCTTGTTTTCCCATTTCAACACCCATTGGCGGTATTTTTTCAAAAAAATCATCATAGCTCTTTGCAATAAATCGCATGGATGCGACAATACACTCAGGAAGTGATTTTATAACAGGGTTATATTTCATCATATTATTTTCCTCCATTTTATCCAAATAATTTCTAACATAAGAAAGCTTATTGCTCTCTTCTTCAATTCTTTGCATTAATTCATTTTCTTGCATTCTTAAAAATGCTTCAATACTATCTTCTTGATCAATTATTTTTGCTATATCTTTTAAATTCATGCCCATTTGTTTTAATGCTATTATTTTGCTTAGTTTAGGAAGTTGTTCGCTTGAATAGTATCTATAACCAGACAATTTATCAATATATGCTGGCTTTAATAATCCAAGCTCATCGTAATGCCTTAAGGTTTTTGTAGTAATCATATTCATTTTTGAAAACAATCCGATTTGATACATTTCGTCACCTACTTATATAATATGTGTATATCTACATTATATAATATGCCTTTCCTTATGTAAAAGTTTCCCATACCCACTTCTCACCTCCTTTATAATTTAAGCTTAATATTTTACCTAAGGTTAAAGTCAATACTTTATTTTTAAAAAATATAAGCCACCAGCAAAAGCTAGTGGCTTAATCATTTTTATCTATTATCTTCAAAATATTGATTTAAATCTTGCGGTGCGTGCTTTCTGTCTTTTAATGAATACTCTCTAATACTTTTAGCAACTGTAATCTTGTAACTTTCGAAAAGCGCATTTCTACCTTCCATTTGACACATCCTATGCTGGACCATGTTTCTCCATCTTTCAAAGTGACTGTAAAAAGTACTCTTTGCAAGTCCAGCAGCTTTTGATAGCTCTCTTATATTTGTTCCATGGTAACCATTTAGATAGAGTACATCAATAGCATCTCTAAGTATTTTCTTTTTACTTTCAGTAATATCCATAGCCCCTCCTCCTGCGACCTTTCGGTCGTATAATTGTATTGTCATCTTTACCTAATAATTGTCAATAAATAGCAAACCCACTAAGCCTAAGCTTTAGTGGGTTCATCTATGGGTTAGAGTGATCGCATACTATTTAACTGTGTGGTATATTGATATTCTTGATTATTGCTATCTATAGATTCACCTGCTGTGTTAAACTCTGTTGTCATCTTTGAATATACCATTAATGTGAATGCCAAGCTAATCACTTGAACGATAATCAAAGCTACTAAATATTTTTTCATGTTTACCTCCTTCTATTTTATACATTATCATTTAATGCATAACTTGCTATAGCTCTCGCATGTATCTCCGTAGTGTTTAACACAGGAATTTCCACATCCGCTTGCTTGATTAATAAGGGAATCTCTGTACATCCTAGAACAATTCCGTCAGCACCATTTTTTACTAATTTATTTATAATTTTAATATACTTTTGTTTACTCTCTTCTTTAAAGATGCCCTGTACTAATTCGTTATATATGATATTATGTATTATTTTCTTATCCTCTTCATTTGGAATTATTGTGTCGATATTATGATTTTCTTTTAATACCCCTTTATAAAAATCACCTTCCATAGTATACGATGTCCCTAATAGTCCTACTTTTTTTACACCTTGCTTTGTCGCTACTTTCCCTGTTGCATCAGCTATATGTAAAATATTCAATCCTGTTGCAGATTCAATTTGGTCTGCCATAACATGCATGGTATTTGTACATATCGATATAAAATCTGCGCCACTTTTTTTCAATAAATCGCCTTTGTCTATCAGTTCTTTTGCGAGCATTTCCCAACCACCGCTATGTTGAAGTCTCTCTATATCAGCAAAATCAAAAGAGTACAAAACACACTTTGCTGAATGCGTTCCACCTAGTTGTTCTCTAATTTCTTCATTAATAATTCTGTAATACTCTTGAGTTGATTCCCAACTCATGCCACCTAACAAACCAATTGTTTTCATTACAACACCTCTTTTCTTTTTTTCAATCTCAGTATATAATCATATACATAGCAATACAATATACAAATTGTACTAGATACAATTACGGAGGTTATTATGATAAATTATTATGGCAATGTCATTACATGGACACCTACTTTAGATAATTCGTCTCAACCAAAATACAAACAAATCGCAGATGCAATGGAAAAAGACATTAAATCTGGAAAACTTTTGCCAGGTAATAAGCTCCCCCCTCAAAGGGTTATTGCTAATTACTTAGAAGTAAACCATGGTACTGTTACAAAAGCCTATCAGTTGTGTGAGGAAAAAGGATTGATTAGAGGTACTATAGGAAAAGGTACTTATGTTTCAAGCAATGCAGGTATTCCTTTAGATATGCTTACTGATCATAAAGATAATGGTATTATAAGCCTTGGTATGGCTTTGCCTCTATATGAAATAAACCCAGCTATCGAAGCTGCGCTTTCTGAGATTAGCTCACAAATAGATTATTCGGAAGCTTTAAAATACTGCCCTTCAGAAGGTCATCTAAAACACAGATACATTGCTTCTGAATGGTTAAGAGATTATTTGATCGATAGCCACCCTGACAATATTATTGTAACTGCAGGCACACAAAATGCACTTGCTATCGTTTTAATAACACTTTTTGATAAAGGTGACAGAGTTATTGTAGATGAGTACACATATGCTGGTCTTAAAAGTCTGAGTTCATATTTAGGCATTATTTTAATACCTGTTTCTGGAGATCACTTAGGAACTAACGTTGAAGAACTTGAACAGATATGTAAAAGAGAATCTCCTAAAGGTATTTACATTGTATCCGATTGTAACAATCCTACTACAATCTCATTAAGTATTAACAAACGTATGCAGATTGCGCACATAATTGAAACATATAACTTAATTTTAATAGAGGATGCTGCCTGTAGCTTTACACTTGCAGAAAAACTACCTCCTATATGCAGTTTTGTTCCAAATCATGGCATATACATACACGGCACATCCAAATCACTTAATCCTTCTTTTAGGATTTCGTATTTGGTTTCCCCACCTAAATATACACATAAATTGCAAAAGGGGATAAATAATATCACATGGATGGCATCTATATATAGTGCTGAAATTATGTCATTACTTCAAGTCAGTAAGTTGTTTGATCAAATCGTCTCACAAAAGTTGGATATTCTTAAAAATAGAAATCTATGCTATGATCAAATACTTTCAGAGTATAATTCAATACCTGCAGAATCCACTTTATATCGATATTTAAAACTTCCAGCAAATTGGAATGACATCGATATTGAAAGAAAAGCATTTGATGCTGGTATTCAGGTTTTTTCTGCGAACCGTTTTTATGCAGGTACCACTATAAAATACAATGCATTAAGAGTCTCCATTAGTTCTCCAGATAATATGTCGGATCTAAAAGATGGTTTAATTATTCTTAAAGATATTTTGGATAATTACGAAGGTTATGATCAGCCTATTATTTAATCTATATTTTCATTTCTGTTGAATACTGTTATACTATCCCATAATGATATAACGGAGGTAGTATATGACAACTAAAGAAAAAGTTTATACAGTGTTAAATGAATTGAATATTCCTTATGAAGTCATTGAACATAAAGCTGTATTTACAATCGAAGAAATGGATGATCTGAATATATATCACTTGGGTTCTGTTGTAAAAAATTTGTTTTTAAAGGATGCAAGAGGAAAACGTCACTTTCTTGTAGTCATGTCAAAAGATAAACGGGTAGATTTAAAAAAATTAAGAGAATCTATCGGCAGTTCAGCTTTGTCCTTTGCCTCAGAAGAGAGATTAAGAAAACATCTTGATTTAGCTAAAGGATCTGTCACACCTTTAGGTATTATAAATAATACCGATGGAAATGTGGAAGTCATTTTTGATGAAGATTTAGTTGATGACGAAAAATTAGGTGTTCACCCTAATGAAAACACTGCTACAGTATGGATATCTTATAAGCATCTTGAAACAATTATTAAGCAAAATGGGAACAGTATCATATCAGTAAATATATAAAGAATATGGAGCCCATCGAGGTCTCCCTATCTTTGTCGCAAGCCGCTGTTTGCAACTCCAGATGCGAGCGCAATTGATTCATTTGCGCTTTATTTAAAGCCTAATTCATATGAATTAGGCTTCATTTTTAGTATTTTTTATATGGCAAAAAATATTTATAATATAGTTCATCTGATTTGTTTATGAGTTTTACAACAGTAACTGCTGACTCATGATTTGCTACTTGACTGATGAATCCTTCTTCAACATCTTTTTTCTCATCATGTAGCAAGATAAACCCTTTATTTAAACTGAGTAGTTTTTCTTCCATTTGATCTTGGCTAAGGCTTTTTTCTTCTATTGTACCAAGCGACTCTCTAATTTCTCGGTTTTTAATATACTCTAAACCAATTATTTCACATATTTTTTCATAAAACATTTCATTCTTATCATGATTATTTTCAATAACATTTGTAATATATCTATAAATATATCCTCTTTCATTAAATTCTCTCATCAAAGGTCTTGCACTTACTGATAAGTAGTCATAAATATTATCTTGATTTATTTTATGACTATCTTGTAACGACTTATACATGTCTTTCATAAAAAGACAAACAACAGCTATTAATTCTTTATCATCTAATGACTGTGTATGTTTTTTTATATCAGCTTCAACTTCTTCACTAAACTTTTCAATAGTTTTATTTCTACGCATGTCTTGCAGCTCTTCTGCAAATTTTTTTATTGAATCTTCTTTTCCTCTTTCCCAATAATCTAGTAACCGACTTGTCTTATATCCCCACATATAGACCCCCCCTGAATTATGTCATTTTATTAGATACTACCTACCAATACTTTTACCGTTGTATAAAACTAATGAATCTCTCCCTAGTTTCTTTCCTTGATACATCGCTTTATCAGCATAATCTATTAATTCATCTATCTCTTTGCTCTGTTCTGGATACAAGCTAATACCTACACTTGAAGTGACATATATATTCTTCCCATTCAAGTCAAAGGGTTTCTTACATTGATGTAAAAAGCTTGAAACTTTATCTTCAACTTCCATATATTCGTCATATGGAATCAATACAACAAACTCATCCCCTGCATATCTGTAAACCTCACCATGATGATTAATAATAAGCCTTAATCTCTCAGCAAATTCTTTTAAGAATAGATCACCAAATTTATGCCCATTATTATCATTAATGTTTTTAAACCTGTCAATATCCATAAACAGTACCGCCATTTTTTTATTATCGTAGTTATTATTTGTCCAATTATCATAAAAATGGTACATCTTAACTCTATTGGCAAGCCCTGTCGTTTCATCGTAATGTGCTAAATATTGGCTCTCTTCTATTTTATGTTCCAGTGATATTAATTGATTGGTTTGCAATTCAATTTCTTTATCTTTATTATTCATTTTTTTTGCTAAAATTCCTATTATAATTAATGGCAGTGCTACTATTATAGCCAACTCTAAACTGATATATTTATAATAAACATATCCTTCTATTAAAACATATCCCCCAATTATAACTGCATGCTCTTTGTTTAATCTCATCGCTTTAACCCTACCTATGCATTTTTTTAAACAGAAACGTAAAAAAAAAGTATCTATTGTGTATCAAACATTTAGAAAATAAAAAAGGCACCATAATAGATTGTATAATCTAAAAGGTGTCCCGATATTATGACTCAAATTCATGCTTCATTTTAACTTGACCACTGTCTATTTAATTAATACTTAATTTTTAAAGTGATATGTGCCATGTCTTCATTTAAATTAAACTGTGTTTTAACATCAATAACATCAGCGCCTAAAACATCACGCAATTCACTTTTATTTGATTCTAAATATTGATGAAACAAATTTTCTCTAGGTTTTACAATTGCATCTTTGAACTCTGGAAATTTTTCTAAAGTATAAAAATCAAGTTTACTTAGAAAACCTATTACAGTAATATTCACTACATTTTCATCAACGTTAACAATTAAATTTTTAGGACCTTTTCCTTGCACTTCTTTAATAGTGGTTGTAATAAACTTTTCAATCGTATTTTTTGACATCATTTATGCCACCTACTTCCTAATTCCAAATCATTTTGATTCTTTCTAGGAAAGCATCATGTGATCAAAATCCCTAGAGGTAGCAAATAAAGTAGTAGATATCTAGTTATTATTGATTTTAATTATTTAAATAATCGCAAGTTCAAATATTTTACTATTGAGTCCATCATTTATGTCGTCTTAATATAGTCATAAATGCAGTTTGAATAAGATACTAATATTTTTACGTTTCTTAACTATTAGTATAAGTAAAACATTTACACTTGTCAATTTATCTGTCAATTCTATTTTTTTTCTAAAAGCTTTTAACCTCAGTATTTACAATGTATTATCGTATACAATTGTTGTCATATATTGAATATTACTATATTTGCCATGGCAAGTATTTGATTTATTACGCATTTTCACATTATATAAAATATTACTTACCCTTACGCCTATTTTTTATAAAACAAGAAAGAATATCACAAACAAAAAGAACCGTCCCTTCTGTTTGTGTGTTGTAGTTTTTTTTGCATAATAAAAGAGCGGTTATCGCTCCTTTATATTTTTGTATTATTCATCTTCAAGGTCTTCGAATTCTTGTCTTTTTTCTTTAAACCATTTTTGCATTTCATCTGGATTACTCATTAAATGTTGCATTTCTTCCATAGCATCAAGGTGTGCTTGATCACCTTTTCTAAACATTTCTAACCCATGCTCTTTACTCATTTCGGCAATTTCTTCAAAAGTCTCAGCATGAAAAGTATGATCACATGCACCACCTAATTGTTTACATGTCATTTTTTTCATCATTTGGCCTCCTTATCACCTGCTTATATTATACCACAAATCATTTGTTCGTTATTATGCATAGGTTTTGACATTCTCTATTCCTGTCAATACTCTTAAGCCACCTTGTGCTAGCGCTAACATTTCATCTTCCCCCGGATATATCGTATGGTTTGATATCCACTGAGTATATTCTTTTATGTTATCTACTATCATTTGACTATATGCTATTCCACCTGTAAGTATTATCGTATCGACGTTACCTTTTAATGCAACTGCACACTCTCCAATTGATTTGGATACTTGGTAGCAAAATGCTTCAAGTAATAATTTAGCTTTCTCATTGCCTTCCTCTACCATGTCAGAAACCTCTAACATGTCATTTGTGCCCAAGTGTGCAACAAAGCCACCTTTTCCAGCAAGCATTTTTTTTATCTCTTGCTTACTATGCTCACCGCTAAAACATAAATCTACTAGTTTACCAGTTGGCAGTGCGCCTGCGCGTTCAGGTGAAAATGGTCCATCTCCATTTAGTGCATTATTATTCTCAATTACTCTTCCCTTTTGATGTGCACCGACTGAAACACCTCCACCTAAATGGGCTATTATCAAATTTAGCTCTTCATAACTTTTTCCCTGCTCCCTTGCAAATCGTTTCCCTAGTGCCTTATGGTTCAATGCATGAAAAACACTTACTCTCTCTACGTTGGGAATACCTGATACTTTCGCTATATCTAAACGTTCATCAACTACTACTGGATCAACAATATATGCTGGTACTTCAATAGTATTTGCCAGTTCTTTTGCTAATATCCCTCCAAGGTTCGATGCATGTTCACCTTGGTAACCAATTTTCAAATGCTCTATCATCTTATTATTTACTTCGTAGGTTCCGCCTGATATTGGTTTTAATAGTCCGCCTCTTGCTATTACTGCATTAATACTTTTAAGTGGCACTTGATTGCTTTCAAGTTCTCTTATAATACACGCTTCTCTAAACATTTTTTGGTCAATTACATCATCAAACTTATTTAATTCTTGCGCATCATGCTTTATGTTTTGCACAAATATTGCTTTTTCATTTTCATATACAGCTATTTTAGTTGATGTTGACCCGGGGTTAATAATTAACATTTTAAAATTCATTTTCTCTCTCCTTATTGTTAAAACTTAGTTGTCTCAACGACTCTAAAATATTCTTTTATTTAATTTCTTTATTCTCAGCAACTCTATTTTATCATATACACTGTTTTTTTATGTGCTTGGGAACATTATTATTATTTTTTTTGTCAAACTAATGCACGTTTTTTTATTTTCAAATCGTATTATTAGTGAAAGGGGATGAAGTATTGAGTAAAAAATTTGCTAGCAAAACTATTCATGATATCGTAACTAAATATTCATCTACGCTCTTGCGAATAGCATTTCAAAACACAAAATCGTTATCTGATGCCGAAGACATTGTTCAAAATGTATTTATCAAGCTAATAAATCATCGATCGTCGTTTGTTTCGGAAGAACACTTAAAAGCATGGCTCATTCGTGTAACTATCAATCAAAGCAAAGACTTGTTGAAGTCTGCTTGGTATAGAACTACAACTGAATTAAATGATCAAATGGATTTATTTACATCAGAGGACAAAGAGGTTCTTAGGGAATTGTTTTTATTGAAAAAATTCGATAGAAATATTATTTATCTCTATTATTATGAGGGCTATAAAATCAAAGAAATTGCCTCCATTTTAAATAAGAATGAGAACACAATTAGTTCAAGTCTACAAAGGGCACGTAAAAAATTAAAAAAAATAATTACAGAAGGGGAAATAAACAATGAACAGCAAGTACTATAATACTATGAATAAAATAAAGGCTTCTGATGAATTGATTTCTAATATCCTTCATCAAACTTCACATAGAAAAGAAACGAGGATAAGTAAAATGAAACATACAAAAAAAATAATTGCAAGCTTAGTAGCTTGTGCCGTACTATTAGTTGGTGCCAATGGGTTAGATTTATTTGGTGGGCAAGAAACACCTATTAATAATCTGGATTTGACTGAAAGAATATTAGTGGATCCAAATGCGCCATCAGCTTGTCAAATGGTTAATGTTGAAGGTACTATTGTAAAAGTATTTAATAACGGATTGAGTTTTGTGTTAGATACTGGAAAAACTGTTCATGTGACAGATCATACAGAGATAGGTATAACAACGCCTACTGCTGCTAAAAAAGAAGATCAATTTTTTGAGCCTACATTTAGAGTTGGTAACAATATTGCGGGTTTTACTGAAAATGAAGAATCTAATGAATTTGAAGCTTATGCAATATATACAAACTGGAACTGGGATGACCCAATAAGATAAAAAAATAACGCCCTATGGCTGAATTTCCATAGGGCTTTTTGCTATCTGTGTTGATCAAACAATATTTTGTTTCCATCCGGATCTTCTATCATAAAATTTGCTGGGCCTTCTAAACTTTCATCTGTTTCTGATATAAATGTAATATCTGCTTCTTTGTATTTTTTCTCTAGCTCTCTTACATCCGTATACTTCGCTTCATCTTGTGCATCTTGAGTCCATCCTGGATTAAATGTCATCATATTACCTTCAAACATTCCCTCAAAAATACCAATCACAGCTTCTCCATTTTTCATAATTAGCCACTTTTGATCGATATCACCACCAAAACTCTCAAATCCTAATGTTTCATAAAACGTTTTTGAAGCATTAATATCTTTTACACTTAAGCTTACAGAAAAAGCACCAATCTTCATTTTATCCCCCTTCTTTCTTCTCACTTGATTCAATAGCTTCTTGTTCAACATAATGTGGGTGTCCCTTTATTCTTTTTCTTGACTTGCTAACTTTGCATTTATTACAATGATATGCTTCTGCACCGCATGAGCACATTGCCTGAAGTTCTTCTCCACAATCTGGACAATAGTATTTTTTCATTTTTAACACTCCATTTCACAATTATAGTTATATTATACACTAAATAATTATTCTTATTTCGCAATATATTCTTTTATATACCCACAAAACAGGTCTCCGTAACTCTCATATTTCTTTTCGCCTACACCTTTTATCTCTAGCATAGCTTCCATAGTAACAGGCTTATAGCAAGACATTTCCTCAAGTGCTGTATTTGGAAATATTACAAAAGCCGGAACACTTTTTTCTTCTGCTATTGCTCTTCTTTTACTTACTAAAATTTCGAACAAATCCACATCAATATCTAAATCGGTTTTTTTCTTTGTTTTAGATTTTTTTTCTTTTATTTCTACACTTGCTCTTTTCAATAATATTTTTTCTTTGCCTTTAAGGACATCTCTTGATTTATTATTTAGTTTCAAAACTGGAAAGGCATCAACTGTCATCTCTAAAAAACCTCTAGCTATCAAATGCATTATTAACTCTCTTAAACCACCTTCTGAAAGATCATCAATGATACCATATGTTGACACTTGATCTAGTTGCCATTCTAAAATCTTCTTGTTTTTCGAGCCTCTCAATACTTGAATAATGACATTGACACCAAATCTTTGGTTTGTTCTATATACACAGGATAATACCTTTTGTGAAGTCACGGTCATATCGATATAATCGACTTCACTTAAGCAATTTCCGCAGTTATCACATCTTATGTATTTATTATCTTCTCCAAAATAATTAATTATTTCATTTCTTAAACATTCATTTGTATGGCAATAATTAACTAACTTTTGCAAGTTAGTCATTAATATATTCTCTCGTTCTTCTGTTTGGGCATTACTAGATATGAGCAACTTTTGTTTTACTATATCTGATGGCGAATACATCAAAATACAATCACTCTTTTTTTGGTCTCTTCCAGCACGACCTGCCTCTTGATAGTAAGCCTCCATATTTTGCGGCATATTATAGTGAATGACAAATCGTACATCTGGTTTATCTATTCCCATTCCAAATGCATTAGTCGCTACTATTATTTTTGTATCATCTAACATAAACCGCTCTTGTATAACTGTTCTTTTTTCAGTTTCCATGCCACCGTGATAGCCTTCAACAGACACTCCGTCCTTTTTTAGTTTTTCTGTTAATGTATCTACTGTTTTGCGCGTTGAGCAATATATTATACCCGAACCTTCCACAAATGATTGCTTAAGGTATTGCTTAAGATATTTATATTTATCAGTTGGTTTTACCACTTGATACAATAAGTTCTCTCTATCAAATCCTGTCACTAATTCAAGGGGTGTTACTAAACCTAACCCTTCAATAATTTCTTTGGTAACAAGTTTTGTTGCAGTTGCCGTAAAGGCTGCAAGAGTTGGTCTTTTTTTCAATTGGTTTATAAAATCTGGAATATTTCTATAGCTAGGTCTAAAATCATGTCCCCACTGGCTAATACAATGTGCCTCATCAACTGCAATAAGGTCAATATTTATATTTCTACACAAACTGACGAAGCCACCAGTGAGTAATCTTTCTGGCGCTACATAAATCAACTTATACGCATTGTTCTTGATTTTTTCTATTCGCTTGCTCGCTTCCTTCTCATCTAAAGTACTATTAAGATATGTTGCTGTTACTCCATTTGCTATTAGTCCATCCACTTGGTCTTTCATTAGTGCAATAAGTGGCGATATAACTATTGTAATACCTTCTGAAATCATTGCAGGTATTTGATAACATATAGATTTCCCTCCACCTGTTGGCATAATACCTACTACATCTTTGCCTTCTAGTATGGTATCTATTAATATCTCCTGCCCATCTCTAAATTGATCATAACCAAAGTGTGTTTTTAATATTTGCGTTTTATCCAACTTTTTCTCCTTTAATACATAGTCCTATTATTATAGCATAATTCTTCATCTATGAACATATGTTCTTGTCCAAGAAACCCTATGACCTGTTCCAATAGGATCTGAAGATAATCTTGGAGGCTTTTTTTTGTAAATATATCTTCATATGATAAAATATACATACAGTTGGTTTTGAAAGGAGAATAGTTATGAAACTTCTTGATTTCGCCATGGATATGGAGAAAAATGGTATAGCATACTACGAAGAGCTCAAAGAAAAAACTAGCAATCCAAAGTTAAATCACATTTTTGATATTTTAATTAAAAACGAATATGAACATTATGAGATTTGTAAAAGTTTTAAAGAAAGTAGTCATTTCATCAGTAATTCCAATAGCACAGTTTTAGAAGAAGCTAGCGATATTTTTGAACAAATCAAATCTGAGGGTTTGAGAAATGATTATTCCGAAATTGCCTCATTATTAAAACATGCGATATCCATTGAGGAACGCTCAGAAAATTTTTATAAAGATTTTGTTCAAGAAGAGTCTGATGAGCAAGTGAAAGAAGCATTTTCAATAATTGCAGGCGAAGAGAATAAGCACCGTTTTATTTTAAAACGCTTGTATGATTATATGTCAGGTGACCCTGATGCGGAGTTAAGCTCAGGCGAATATGTTGGTTGGGTATTTTAACTAAAAAAGCGAGTTATGAATAATCATAACTCGCTTTTTCTTATTTAAAATTTACCAAAATCATCATTATTTAAATCTATTTCTATTTCAATGTCTTCTTTAGATTCTATTTCAATTCTTGGTTCTTCAATTGTTATTGGCTCAAAGCGTTGAACTTGGTTCGCCCTTTGATTTTTTTGACTATCCTTTAGAACAAATGCACCTATCATATGCTTTAACTCTTGTGATTGCGATGCCATTTCTTCTGATGCTGCTGCACTTTGTTCTGCTGTTGCCATATTAGACTGTGTCACTTGTGATATTTGATCTACACCCACGTTTATTTGATCGATTGCTTGAGCTTGCTCATTTGATGCTGAGGCAATATCTGACACTATCTCAACTGCATCTGCAACACCTTTTACTATTTCTTTTAATGCGCCTGCAGTTTTTTGAGCAATTTCATAGCCTTCATCAACTTGGTTTATTGATTCATCTATTAACCCTGTTGTTTCTTTTGCTGCCTCTGCACTTCTTGCTGCAAGGTTTCTAACTTCTTCTGCAACTACTGCAAATCCTTTACCGTGCTCACCTGCTCGTGCTGCTTCAACAGCTGCATTTAAAGCTAATATATTTGTTTGGAATGCAATATCGTCTATTACTTTTATGATGTTTGAAATATTATTTGATGAATTTTTAATATTATTCATAGCGCTAATCATATCAGTCATTTCATTATTGCCTTTTTCAGCATTATCTCTTGCTAAAATTGATAAAGCATTCGCTTGATCAGCATTCTTTGCATTATCTCTCGTCTGTTCTGCAACTTCTGTAATAGAAGAGCTCATTTCTTCAACTGAACTTGCCTGTTCAGATGAGCCTTGTGATAAGTTTTGACTTGAAGATGCTACTTGTTCAGCGCCTTCTTCTACCTGTTCAGCAGAAACATAAATTTCTGATAATACTTCGTTGAACTGCTCAATAATGAAATTAATTGATTCCCCTAGTATTTTAAAATCGCCAACATATGTCCTGTTTATATTTTTACTAAAATCTTTATTTGCCATTTGTTGCAATACCGATGACATTTCATCAATATAGCCACTTACATTTTCACCCATTGAATTTAATGCATCTTTTATAACTGCGTGTTCTCCTGCATATGCACCTTCGACACGCATACCAAGATCACCATCCGCCATATGCTTTAAGACATCAGAGGCTTCTTCTATAGGCTTTATAACTGAATCAAGTGTTTGGTTCATCCCTGATACTAAATCTGCGTAGCCACCTTTTAACTTTGAAACATCTGCTCTATGTGACAATTGCCCATTTACAGAGGCTTCTGTTAAGCTATTTACTTCTGCCGTCATATCATACAATGATTCTAAAACTTTATTTAAGTTTATTACCAGTTCTTTGTAACTACCATTAAACTGATCTGCATTTGCAATTGGTTCTTTTGCATCGCCTTCTGAAAGTTTAGATATAAATGTCATGCTTATATTTAATGGTTCTTCAATAGCATCTAATGTGTTATTGAAACCTTTTATAATTTCATTATACCCACCTTTAAATTGACGCTCATCCCCTCTTACCGTTAGGTTACCGTTTCTCGCTGCATCAGATAGTTGATTTGCTTCTTTTACAAGCTTTCTTAGTTCCTCTACAACTTTTTTCATACTAAGTGCTAAAACATCTTTTTCGGAACGTTGACTGATTTCTAATGATAAATCACCTTCTGCTATTTTTTGAGCATTTCTTGCTTGCTCTGAAATATTATCTGACATTTTTATTAATGCAGATTGGAGTATGCCTACTTCATCTTGGGTTGTAACTTTTATATCTGCCGATGTATCACCATCTGCCATAACTTCAATATCTTTGGCTAATTTAACAATTGGTTTAGATATTGATCTACCCAGTATAAATGCACCTGCCAAAGCAATCAATACGCCAAATGTAATGACAATCATAAGATTTCTTATTAGTTTATGTTGTCCTGCAAGCATTTCGTCAACATATGGGTTTGCCATAGCTATCCATCCATTGCTTAAAGTATAATACGCTGCAATCTTTGGTTGCCCTCCCATTTCATAGTCAATTATACCTGCTGGTTCTTTCGCTGCTTCTTTTAAAATAAATTTAAATGCACCATCTGCATATGTATTTAAATCTTTTATATCTGAATTATTATGATATAAAACTGTTCCATCTGGATGAATAAGAGACATGTATCCAGACTCATATATAGAAATACTGGCTAGTTCTTCTGTGAAAATTGCCATATCTAAATCTGTACCAATAACGCCAATTACTTTTCCATCTTTTTCTACTCTTTTTCCATAGGATACAAATGTTGTTTCTGTTCCTGTCCCTGGGTCTACCCAAAGATATGGGCTAGTCCATATGGAACCATCATCTATTGCTTTATACCACCAATCATTGCCTTCTCTTGATAGTTCATTTGCATCATATTCTGCATTTCTCACGATGCTTCCATTTGATGCTTTTGTTAATGAAAGGCCGTTTGCGCCATTTATAACATTAGAATTAAAAATCATCCATGATGATTCCGTATTTGATCCTTCTAACATTGCTATCAAAGTATCTAGCATACTATCTTCATATGCATCCATTGCTACTTGATCGTTTGCAACTATAGAAACATTAATACTATCTTTTATTACTTTTTCTTCCATCAAAGAAAACATTTCTGCCTCTGAAAGTTTTTGTTCAATTTTTAATGCCTCGACTTCTGCAAGGTTAAGCAAGCTTTCTTTTGATACTTTTGTTATTTCTGCTTTTGACTGATAGCCAGTTATAACGCCTAGCAATATTGCTGCTGGCAATATACATATTATAATGACCATCATGATTTTAGTTGATATCTTTTTTATTCTCTTCATGATTTCTCCAACCTCTGTCTCTTTATTCTGTCGTAATAACAATCATCTTTTCTGTCTAATTCCAAATATGCCTCAATTATTAACATCGACACTTTTCAGTTTTTTTAAAGCCAAAGCACACTATATATTTTTTTATATTATTTTTATTTTCTAAAATGGTTTTTTAAATAATACGCTATATATGTTATGAGTGCCATTACTTTTATGATGATGGCTATGCCTACCATCATATAGCTTATAATCAAAGTTGGCTTTATGATCATGATTGGTAATGCTATAAACAGTAAAGTTGTTGCTGTTTTACCAAAATAATTTGATGATATGACTATGTTGTCTTTATGCAAATACATATATATTCCTGAAATAATCATAAAAGATTCTTTTATAAGCATAATTACAAATATCCACCATGGTAAAATCGTTGCTTTACTAAGTGAATATAATACAATTAACAACATAGATTTATCAGCCAAAGGGTCTAAGACCGTACCAAGTTTACTCACTAAATTATATCTTCGTGCTATAAATCCATCTAAAAAGTCTGTTAAACCTGCAATAATATAAATAATAGTGGCATATATTTTTGCATTTTCATTATCTGAAAAAAATACAATGGGAAATATTGGAACCAATAACAATCTAATACTTGTCAATATATTTGGTATATATTTCATTAAAATCCCTTTCTGCATACTGCTTTTATAATAACAATATAAGTGCTTAAAGCATTAAATTATTTTTCACTTATCAAAAGTAACGCTTCTAGCGCAAGTATTATTTCTCTTTTTTCGCCTTCTTCTGCCATTTCTGCTGTATCAACATAATTACCTATACCTTCTTTAACATCATCTTTGTATAATACAACATTATTCAAAATCGCACCTGTCTTTATCCCTCTTAATCGCCCTATTGTAAAGAGTGTAGAAGCTTCCATTTCTCCGCCCATTACACCTTTTTTATGCCAATACTCGATCACTTCTTCCTCGTTATCAATGTAAAAAGAATCATGACTTCTTACGATGCCTAAATGATGTGGATAATCTAATTCAGTTACTTTTCTTTTCAAAGCCTCTACAATCTCGCTACTTGGTACTGCTGGATAATTTGTCTCTATGTACATTTTTGATGCACCATCTTCTCGTACTGCACCTTCTGCAATAACCAAATCACCTATTTTTATCTCCGTTTGATATGCACCTAAACTACCAATTCTAATTAAATACTCTGCACCACAAGCTACTAGTTCTTCCACTGCAATCCCTGCAGATACACCACCGATTCCCGTAGATATTACTGTAACTTCCATCCCTTTATACTTTCCTTTTATACTTTTAAATTCTCTATTAAATGCTATCTCCTCAAATTCATCAAGGTATTTGGCAACTCGGTCAACTCTTGCCGGATCGCCGGGCAGTATAACCATCTTTGCAACATCATCTTGACTACATTGAATATGCGGCTGTTTCATCATTATTTCCCCCTGTATACTTTTTTTGATTATATCATTACTTTTTCCATTATTTCTCATAAATAGATATTTATGGTTTTATTATATCATTTTTTTGAGTAAATATTAGAATACAGTTAGAAAGCTTTCTTTTTAAGTTTTATTTAAGGTTGGCTTTTTATACTGTGCTTATTAAAAAAAAGCGAGGATTAAAAAATGAAACATATTAAATACTTAAAGATACTTTTACCTATTCTTTGGAGCGCAAATATTGTCACCGGAGTAGTTCCAATTAACCTAACTACGATACTATTATCATCCATTATATTTGGACCACTTTTTTGTTCTTTCTTATGTCCTTTTGGATTTTTAAGTGAGGCTATTTACAAAATAGGAAGAAAAATAAAATTGCCAGAATTGAAAATAAACACTAAAACAGATTACTATTTGAAATTTATTAGGTACATTATTTTAGCCTTAACAATAGCAGTATCTCTTCCGTTAATTTTGAGTATACTCAATTATGACCCTCAGGCAAATATTAACATCCTACTTCAAGGTAATATACTTAGCATTATTGCCATAATAGTTTTGATACTGTTTTTATTTGTATCTCTGTTTTCAAGAAAATTTTACTGCAAATATCTATGCTTCGAAGGCGCAAAACAAAGTTTTGTATCTATTGGTAGAATTTTTAATATAACAAGAACTGAGCACTGCGTAAATTGTGGTATTTGTGAAAAGAAATGTAAGACACAAGTTAATATATTAAAAAAGGATATTGTAACTGATCCATCATGTATTACTTGTTTGGATTGCATAGAAAATTGTCCTGAAAAAAATGCAATATCACTTAAACCATCTTTTTCTATGAAAAAAATAATCATCATTGTTACTTGTTCGCTTGTTTTATTTGGCTCTATTTATATTAATGCCTTAGGCCCAGAAAAAGTCGCAATCGAAGAGGGTATGACTGAATACAGCGGAACTGCACTAGGTTATAAGGGAAACGTGGACGTAAGTGTCATTATGCAAGATGATGAGATTATACAAGTCTATGTTGAATCTCATAACGATGATTGGTCATGGTTTGGAAGAGCACGACAAGTCGCTGATGATATTGTTACAGCACAAAGCACTGATGTTGACACTATAACCAGTGCAACATATTCTTCGCAGGGTATTATTAATGCGACAAAGGATGCCTTAGGAGAACCTTTTACCGAGCAAGTTGTTACTAAAAGGGGACATCATTAAAATACTTGTTTCTGAAATCAATGTATATATTGATACTTTATTTCCAAAAGAACTAATCTATTAAAAACAAAACAGGTTGGATAATTGCCAACCTGTTTTGTATAATCATTTTAATAATTCAAATATAACAATACATATTAATAATCAACTCAATTTTTCATCCCATTCTTGTTGCTTAAACCCTGTCAATATAAAATCATCACCAATAAGCACAGGTCTTTTATGCATCATACCATCACTTTCAAGAATTTCAAGTAATTCATCTTCTGTCAACAAATCCCATCGTTCTTTTAAGTTTAATTCTTTAAACAGCTTCCCATTTGTATTAAAAAACTTTTTAAGTTCTAAACCACTCATTTTCATCCAGCTACGTACTTCATCTGCCTTTGGATTATCTTTGTGAATAAGTCTTATTTCAAAATCAATGTTTCTTTCCTCAAGCCAAACCTTGGCTTTTTTACTGGTTGTTCAAGATGGATAATGTAATAATAACATTTGCTCGCCCCCATTTTATTTATGCCTATATTATAAACATTATAAATGCATTCTGCAATTGTTTATAGCATGCATAAAAGTCAATTATAACTTAGTTCTCCAACATCAAGATGTCTTGATCTGTAAATCTCAACATTTCAATGTTTATTAATTGGTCTACTCCATCTCTATTCAGTTTATCTGTTATTTTGTCTTTCTCGATTATGTATTCATCACGGCTTCCACTAAACTGGACTATATCAACTCCATCTTTACCATCAATTATATTATTTCCACTATTTCCTATCAAAATATTGTCTTTATCATTCCCAATAAGATTACTATTATTTGACCCTGTCAGTTGGGCATTTATAATATATTGTGATTTGTATGTATAGGGTATATCTTCATTTATCTGCATATGAAATGTCCCTTCAAACTTAGGTGATATTCTATCCATGTATGTGAAATACTTAGGTAGAAAACTCTCAACTGCTTGTAATCCATTAGGATCTTTAACCTTTACTTCTTCTCTGCTTTTCGCAATATATATGCCCCACATACCGCCATCTGTATCTGTATAGGGCTGCCACAAACCATAATATGTATCAACGACTGACACTATATATTCTTGCTCGAGACTGCCTTCCCTGCTTAATTCTTTCAACCAACTTGCAGAACCTAGGCCCCATAACCCTTTCTGACCCCAGTCTTCTTTATTTTCTGGCAATGCATTTTCCATAGCTTTTTTTATTGTTCTTTGAAGGTATGGCATTGCTCCTGCATTCGTCGATGTTCCAATACCATAGTCATGAACAAGATGAAGTATTTCTTCATACGATGCATCCCGATGCTCATAGTCGTTATTTATATACCAATCACTGCCTGTTACAGGTACTTCCATCTGATACAAAGGTTGCCCTGTTAGTATACTTTCACTTATTGAGCTTTGACCATCTGCACCATTTGGCATCATCAATAGTGCACCATTCTCTGCCATTAGATTTGCAGCTTTTTTCATATCGTAGTCTTTATGATTTGTTAGATAAAAATCAAGTATATTATATGCTTTTAGCAGTTGTTCATCACTCACTTGATCCTGTGCTATTATTGTTATAGGTTTATTGTTTGGTGCAATATATTGAATAAACTTTGAAAAATGTTTTTCATATTTCTTATCTAGCTTTGTTACATCTCTAATTATATTATCTTCATTAACGTAGTTTATATAATTTGCATTTTCAATATTAACTTTGCCATTTATTTCTACAGGTACTACTTTCGTCTCTTTTGATACATATCTATTTTTGAACACACTAATACTGCTAACCACTAAAAGAAATAACAATATAATTATAACCAATTTATTTTTTTTGTTCATAGTAAACGCCACCCTCTCTTATTCATTTGTGAAGCACTTACATTCGGCTTCAAATTTAATGTAATTAAAGTATAGTTTACTAATATTAAATTAAACTTAACTCAAACTTAAATATATATTATTCAATTTGCATTATAAAAAAAGACCTCATTTATTGAGATCTTTCATAAATACAACGTTTTTTTACAATTTATTTGCAAGCCCTAATAACCTAGCCTTATCAGCTGCTTCTACACGGTTTTTTATATTTAATTTAGAGTATATATTGATAACATGGGTCTTTACTGTACTTAGTGATATGCATAGTTGTTCTCCTATTTGCTTATTTGTTAAACCATCTGTTATCAATATTAAAACTTCGCATTCTCTTTCTGTCAGTTCTGAATCTACTTTTATAACTTTACTATTCGATGCTTGGGTAGTAGTATTTTTTGCCATGAGTATTGGTATATAGTTTTGTATATCTTCAATAATCTCTTCACTATATCCCTTTTTATGTCCCCACTCCAAGTACAAAATACCACTTTGAACACCCATGTATTTTAACGGCATACATAGTAGAGAAATGTCTTCACTAGTTCTAAAATAACTGTCATTAACAAATATACCCTCATCTGGTTTTTGATCAATCATTATTTCTTTACCCGTCCTAACGACATATCGCATTACTTTGTGTGGAATATTATGAACGTTTTCAATATACATTGGCTCATTTAATTTCTCTGTTTCCCCATTGCTCCATTGATATGTTAAAAAAACTTGATCATTGTTTTCTAGATATATGGCGCCATATCCTGCTTTATTAGATGCAACTAAATCATTTAGTATATATTTAAACGTCTGGTTTCTATCTAGTTCCTCAATTTTTTTAAAATGACTTGATTTATGTTTTTTTACTATCTGGTCTATACGCGTTACGTTATTAAATGCATTATGATTATCAATGACTTTATCTGATTTTTTATTTTCAAAATTATATCTTATCTCTAGTTGCTTAGCTACCTGAGTTGCTCCCCAATCCGAATAACATTGTATAGCCTCTTTACGGTACACATTTGATACCGTTTTGTTTTCTTCATAATACTTTCCTGCAATATTATTTCCTAGTGCTTGCAGTTGAATTTGATTGTTTTCCATTGCATGCGATATAGCTTTTTCAATCGTTATGCCTGCATCATTTTTTTTGTTTACAATACTATCATACATGGCTTTTACTAATAGATACCTTGCCATATGATTATCCTTTGATAATTTCATCCATTTTTCAAATTGGCTAATTGCCTGTTTTAATTGATGCTTAACAACAATTTTTTCACTGTATTTCAATACTTTATAATTATTCAATTGAACAATTGATATGTAAAACAAACAATCTGCATGCAAAATAAAGCCTTTGTACAAACCTAATAACGGCTTTATCTTATTTATTAATTCAAAAGCAGCTTTGTAATCCTCTACAAATACTAGTCTCTGTATTTGGTATTGATAATAAGTAAGCCTTTGACTGTTGTCTATATTCTCTATATCTTTTTCTACTAAAGACTTTTCAGGTATGGTTTTCAACTGAGCTATGTGATCTTCTAATAGTTTTACAGTAAGTTGAATTACCTCTTGCTCACTCAACAACTCATCATCCATTTTGACATGCCTAATATCTTTTTCTATTTCAGAAAAAGATTTTCCTGCAACATATTTCATCTCAATTTTAGAAGAAAAAGAATAACTAGCATATTGGTATTCTCCGTATTTCACACCTTCTTCAATAGACTTATCAAGGTACTTCAAACTAATGTCTGAACTTGATTGCCAATGTTCTAAAAAAGTACCAAGTATAAAATACGTCATACATTTCATCTGATTATTCTCATTGTTATTTATTAATTCTTTTACTATATCTGAAATATCTCTCGCCTTTTGTTTGTCGCTCAAATAATGAAGCAATATGAAGCAATAAGCAGCGTATGAAGGCAATGCGTATTTTGTTGCACCTTCTTTTGCAGATAGATTACTTAATTTCATTATTACTAATATAAACAAATTATCATCTACCAAGTTCGCAATCGACGCTAATCGAATTAAAGTATCCGCTATTAATAATAGTTTATCATCGTTAATATTTGGCATATTGATCATTTTTTTTATTTTTTTATTATTGAATCGTATACTACTTTCAACAACCTCTTTATATACCCTTATACTTGGATAATCAATTTTTAGTTTAAAGTCAAGGTGTTCCAATACTTCTAAACTTAAATCAATTACTTTTCTATTTTCCCCTATATAAGTATATAAGACTGCAAATTTTCTTTTAATACGAACTAAATCTTCATTTTTTTCATACTCTGTAATTAAAGCTAAAAACTCATTTTCCGCTTGCTTAACATCACCACAAATAAATAAACATTCTGCATGCTCTATCCTAGCATCTAATAATAAATCAATAGCAATTGAGTCACTGGCTTTCGGCATCAATTGGATACAAAGCCTGTAAAACTGTAACGCTTCTTCAATCAATGTCGTTTGCTTTGCTCTTCGCCCAGCATAATATAATTCAAGTACATATTTGCTACTATCATGTTCCGCTAACAATAGCTCTTTACAATCTAAAAACTGAAGTGCAATATATACGCGTTGCTCATCTACGTATATTTTGTCTTCATCATTCATCAATATATTCGCTATTAGAAAATGATAGTGCTCTCGCGTTTGTTTGCTCATTAATCCACGGATCATCTCAAAAATGATATCATGAGAAAACATGTATTGACTATTTTCTTCTTCACCATGAACATACTTGGCTAATAAACTAGTTTTTGATAACTTATCAAATTGCTCAATAGAAATTTGTATGTCTTTATTTGCAATTTTACTTAGCATCTTCTGATCTACTTGTCCACCTAAACAAGCTAAAATCTCTAAAGCTCTTTGATCGCTAGATGATAGATTTTTTACCTGAGATGAAAGCATATCTTTTACATCATCTGGTAATTGGATAGACTCTAAAAATTGAGTATCAAAAACCCATGTTTGATTTCTTATATTATAGGTCACTTTTTTTTCATTAATTGCTGTATCTAATAATTTTTCTATATAAAACGGTGTTCCTAAAGTCGCTTTGAATACATATTTTGAAATAATTTCAATGTCCTGGACTTCATTCCCAAATTTCAAATTCAATAATTCTTTTGTTTCTTTTATATTTAAACTTTTGATATGTATATCTATAGTTGATTTATCATTGCTTGAAAACAACTTTTCGATTTCTTCTCTCAAATCATTATTATATATTTTTGCACGTGATGATAAAATTAAATATATATTTATATTATTATGATTGCTACAAAAGTGATTTAGCATTCTTAGAGAACCATGATCTGCCCATTGTATATCATCAATATGGATGATTAATGGGAATAACTCTTGAGATAGTATTTCTACAAAAATATAAATTGCACGCATAAATCTATTTTCTAATTTGTGATAGTCTTCTTCATTGATCTTTTTATAATAACCTATCAATTTCTCTGCTTCTGGACAGATTGAAATTATTAGATGGCTATCTTCACCTAATTCTTTTTTGACTAACTTTTTAACTGCACTTAATCTCTCGTCTGAAAAAGTTTGTGTTTGCTCAACTATTTCCTTTAATACTTCTGTGATACCGGAAAACATTGCATTATTATAGTGTTTAAATTTTCCATGAATATATGTTGCATTATGATCTATCATTTGTTTAGAAAAATGCGTAACTAAATGGGTTTTTCCAACACCAGCATCTCCACGAATACTGCACTTAGCAAATTCACCTTCTAAAACTTTATCAAAATGACTTCTTAAAACGTCAATTTCAAAATCTCTTCCAAGAATAAACTGTTCGTTAGTCATGTTTTTAAATTCTACATTTTTCTGATATAAATCATTTTGCATCATTATCTCCATTCATTTTACAAACTTATTTCATTATAATTTAATTCGACAAGAATATCAATTTACACAAAAATAATTTAGTACGACAAACTACAAAATCTCCTTAGTCTAGTCTCGCACCTTCAGTTGCTATGCAAAATACTACATTGCTATTTCCTACACAATTAATTTCTGGCAATTTAAACCTTATTGTTTCATCTCCACCATATTGGCAACCTATTACCATATACAGTCTTGGAAATTCATTAATAAAGACCTCTTGACCATTGCAAATTAAAAATTCCTTAGGTATTTTATTTTTTAAAAATATTTTTATTTCACCAACGTATTGCTCCATTTTTTCCTCCTAGCATAGTATGTTTCATGACGGTTTCTTTTATGCTCTATATAGATTTTTTTATTTCACGCTCTCATTATATTTATTATCTATTGTTTTTACTAAATCCACATCAACCTAAAGGTTGATTTCTTTGACTTTGTTAACATCAAAATAAATCATCACTATCATTATTGCAAAATAAAAAAGCCTGCATTTGCAAGCTTTTATTTTTACTCATCATATATTATATTTCCATCTCTATAGTAGATTGCATTAAAAAGGCTAGGGTCATGGTCTGTTATATAACCATTTTCACCTTCAAAGGTAAACCGCACTGCATCTATCCAGACTTCATAATCATTATCCTTTTGTAAAAAACTATTAATTAATACTTCCGAAGTTATATATCCAGCAGTTGAGCCTCCAAAAAAATTCACTACCCACGCATTATCATATTTATCAGGATCACTTATATCAATGTACGCAATTTTTTCATTATCTACTTCCGCCACATTCACTACCTCTATTGGGTAGCCGCCAAAACTATATTCTGATAGATAAATAGCTATCATTTCCAGATTAGATTTTAATTTGGCAGAATCATCGTATGGCAATTCATACCAAGTCTCTATCTCTTGATAATTGTCATCTCCAGAATATATATCTATTGTTTTTCCTACGTTATCATCATTCAGTTTTCTTATTATTTTAACAAGTTCTTTGCTTCGATAGGCATCATGCTTAGCTAAATCATTTTTCATTTGTTGCCATACTTCAATACGCTCACCTTCAACCGTAATCTCATTTAGCTTTATCTTATACAATTCTATTTCTGCTTCATAGTTTTTCTCTTTTTGCATTAAATTCTGCAACGATACATTCAAGCTACCTACTATTGATTTATGATACTGATACCATCCAAAAGACGTTATTAAAATTACCACAACTAATAAAATAACTACGTTTTTTTTATTTGCCACAAAAATCACTCCTGCAATATTTTAATTATTTTTTCCAGCGTTCTAAGTTTGGAATATTTCTAGTTGCTAGCCATGCTACTAAACTGTTGATTCCACTTCTTTTCATCTCAATTACACAAAACTTTTGCATGTCTTTTGCTGTTTTTACAAATTCTGGCGTTAAAAACTCACCATCTTTATAGCACATTGAACAATATTTTTTTGTTCGTTTTCCATCTTTTTCTGTTCCGCCACCTTGCATATCTTTTTCCATTGGATAACCACAGCTTTGACAATATTTATTTTCTTTCATATCAATCTCCTATTTAAATATCTATTTCATTTCAAATGTCATATCAATTGCTTTATAAATAACTTCAAGTGGCAATTCTCTTACATAACTAAAATTGACACAACCTACATTAGATTTGTATTAATAAAGTGCCTGCTGCCATTATATCATATTCAATATACTTTCTTGTTTTAATTCAAAGGTGTTTTTCAAAATAGACTTTATTCTTGTCTCTATCTATTTCTGTATATCCCATTTTATTATAATACCTAATATTCGCATCAAATTTAATATGTGTTACTAAACTTATGGTTTTACAATCAGTACCTTTAGATAATCTTTCTGCGTATTGGATTAATCGTGCGCCAAAGCCTTTTCCTTTATGTTTCGGACTTATTGCAACATTCATTAGATGCGCATTCTTTTGATCAAAACTCATAATTAACCCACCAATTATTTCTTCTTCATATTCTAATACCCATGTTGGATAATCTCTTATTTCTAATTGGTAATCCGCCTCCATTGGTGGAATTTTTTCGCCATCCAGTAGCTCTCTATATACGACATATGCTTCTAGCATTATTTTTTTTAAACCTTCCGCATCTGTAGAATTTGCTTTTCTTATTTTAATTTTATCGCTCATACGCCCTCCTTATTATAAATCACTATTATTTTCAATTATATATGGAATACTTAGATTTACAAACAATGTTTTATTATACCAATCGCACATTGCAATAAATATATAAAATATAAAGGATGTTTTCATCATCCAACTATCGATGAAAAACATCCTCTTAATTTACATGTCTTATATATGACAACTCATTTATAAAAAATTTTTTAAACTTCTTCCGGCCATTTAATAGCAAGTCTTAGAATGAATAACATAAATAATACTTCTACCACAGCAAAAAATATATATGTTAAACTTGGCTCTCCTCCAAATATCACAAATAATATAGTAATGACGGATACTGCAATGTTAGCTATTCTATTGGTTTTTCGTTTTAGAACTTTTGTAAAATATATCATTACTATAGGTAATACTAATAGTATAGAGAATACCAGTAAGACTATTGGTGACAGCTCAAATCCTACCCCCGACTCTATAATTTCTTCGAGTGCTCCTGGTGTAATAAAACCTATTATGTCATTAAATACCATTGTTAACATGACTACTATCCACATTGTAGATATTTTTTCTCTGATTCCAATTTCTTTCATCTTTATATCTCCTCTTTATTATTTCGTTATGAATTAATAAGAGTTTACATTAATTATATTATACCCGTCTTATAGCTTTGTTAGAATTCTATAAGAATCACAATTTTTACATAAATAATATAGAGCCCATCGAGGTCTCCATATCTTTGTCGCAAGCCGCTGTTTGCGACTCCAGGTGCGAGCGCAATTGATTCATTTGCGCTTTATAAAATGAGTCTCATATTTATATACAAGACTCCAACTGTTATTATTACTAAACTAATAGAACTTTGAAATTTGATCAATAGGTTTTCTTTCAATACTTGGTAATTCATATGCTGGATCTCTTTTCCCTACTGCAAGAATCATTACTGCCGTCTCACCCTCTGGTCTAGTGACGTTTACTAAAAGAACAGATTTTATCACAAATGCAATATTCGAATGAATGTAGGTTATATTATAACCTACATCCCTTTTGGCAAATCTATCGCCTTTACAGGACATAATCGTTCACATATACCGCATTCATCACAATAATTCTCATCTATTTTATATGGACTACCTACAGAAATTGCTCCAAAGGGGCATTCTTCTATACATTCCCCACACTCTATGCAATCTTCTCTTATATAGCATCCTGCTATTTTGACTGTCGCATTTCCAAATGAAAAGCGCTCTCTTTTTAGTTTTACTTCTTTTCCGCTTAAATCAAAAATCTCACCTTTGCCATCAGCAATTCGAAATGCTTTCCATCCACTATCTCTGTTTGGAAACAGCTCAACAATAGCTGGATTATTTTCTCTAAATTGATCAATTAATTCGTCATCTAATTGCACTGCTTTTCCTTCTAATCTTATTTGTACATAGTCTTTATTCATAGCTGTAATAGAAATATTTTCATTTGCAATGAGTTGTTTATAAAAAGGTTTACTAGCTAAAGTAGAAAAATACACGCCTTCTTCATCTACTTGCATAATATCTATAATTCTTGCATATGGTTTTTCACCATCTGTGGTAGAAATTGTAACTGATTTGATTTCCCTCAGTAACTCAAAAGCTTTTTTCATATAACCCTCCATTTTGTTCTATGTCGAACTATTTGCGTTTTATAAAATCAACTGTTTCTTTCAAAATTGTCATGTACTATCTCTAGTAACATTTTGAATGCCTTGATTTGACTGTCTTCTAATTGTTCAAATTGAATATCATATAATTTCTCTGATATCTCTAAAAAATCCTCTTTCATCGCTATTCCTTTTTGTGTAAGAAACACAATAGTTGAACGCGCATCTTCTTCATTTACTTTTGTCTCAATATAGCCTAGGTCTTTTAATTTCTTTATTAAGCTCGTCACAGTATTTTTTTCTTTTTTTATTCTGCTAGCTATTTCAGTTTTAGTTAATTCTTCAGAAGATATTAGTGTCTGTAGGATATTTCCATGAGATGGGGCAAGACCTGTATGGCCTCTCTTCTCTAATTCTTGAACAATAATTGAATCTGACAATGATTTTATTCTACTAATAATTGAGATTGTATTATCCATTTTCATTCTTTCATTATAGTTCTGCATCGAACCAATGTCAATTGTAAAATAAAAATACCCATATATTGTAAATATATAAGTATCTTTTCATTATTATCTTATCAATTTATTATTCAATTATATATATATCTTTTTTTTAACCCAAATCTCTGGAGATGGTTCTACTGTTTCCTTTATCTCAACCAAGCAACATCATTACTTTCATCTGCTTTTACAAAAGAGCTAGTACTATTATTTTATATCTGTTTTTTCACCTTGAACCCATACTTCTTTGATATTATTTGTTTGTGCTAAAAGTAGTACTTTATGCAACAAATCTTCTTCATGCTTTTCTTTATAAAATTGGGGAATATTTTCTTTAGTATCTACGATTTGAGCATCAAAAATGTATCCCGTTTCAAATTTACCTATTGGCATTTTTAATGCTTTTCCACCTGCAACAGTAGCTAGATATAATGCGTTATTAAGTGTTAGTGATGAATCTTTTCTACCTCTTACATCTGCATTAAGTGCAGGGTTAACGCCATCATTTAGCATTTTTGAAGAAACAACTGCTTGGCGAATAGCGCTATACATACTTGGACTGTATCCGCCTGAGATATCTGTAGCAAGTCCAATATTTATCCCTTTATTTGTAAAATCTTTTACAGGTAGCGCAGAATTTGCAAAATATGCATTTGATAATGGACAGTGAGCAATAGTTGATTGTTTCTCTGCCATAATTTTCACATCTTCCTCTTCTAAAAACGGTGCATGCGCAACCATCGTCTTATCATTCATCAAGCCAAAATCATTAATAGCTATGGCATCATTTTTCCCCATTTTTTCTTTTACAAATCCATGTGCCCAATCACTTTCGCTAACATGTGTTTGTATATGAACATCGTATGTCTTAGCTAACTCACCAAGACCTTTTAAGCTCTCATTTGTACATGTAGGAATAAATCTCGGTGTAATCACAGGGTAAACTTTTTGTTTATAATTATCTTGGATGCTTATTACTTCTTGTATAAATTCTTCTGTTGTTTTTATTGATTCTTCTGCAGTTTCATCCTTATAATAGACAGGGCACCCTAAAGGATCATCCATAGCTACTTTTCCTACAAATCCTCGTTGCCCTTTTTCACCACAAATCTTTGCAAGTAGCATTGATGGCTCTTTGTCTACAGTTGCAAAATATACAGCTGATGTAGTTCCATTTTTAAGTGTAACTTCTACAACATCATCATATACTTCTTTTGCAAATTCTAAGTCTTTAAACTTTGCTTCTAATGGAAAAGTATATTCATTTAACCAGACTTCTAAAGGTTGATCCAGTGCAGTACCAGACTGTGCCCATTGAGGCGCATGGATATGTAAATCGACAAATCCTGGAAGAATAATTTGATTTTCCTCTAAAACTTTTAACTGTCCACTTTGTTCATACTCTTTACATTTTTGATTAAAATCTATATCATCTTCACAAATGATTTTTTTTATAATGCCCATCTCATCAATACAAATCAAAGTATTGTGCATGTATTTTATTTCATCAAAGTTTTTACTATAATAGCTATTTCCTAAAACCCCTCTAATTTTTTTCATTAAATATCTCCTTTTTAACATCTATGTTCATTATATAATCTTTGCTTATTGTATCAATTAGTTCAATATCTGTCGATTATTTATTAAAAATATATTATACCTAATTATATTAACATAATATAATTCCATCCAGCATTTATTATAAAATGACTATGTTGATCCACATATATTTTCCATAACAATACTTTGCATAATTGTCAAAATATTGTTAAAATATACATGTAGTATATAGAGTTATTATTTTTATCGGAGGTTTTGTATGAAATCATTTCGAAATTCCCTGCAAAGCACATTGACTTACTCAATAATCATCTTAGTTGTTATTATTGTGTTGTCATTTTTTGTTATGTTTAAAACCACTTCCGATAAAAATCATTCTAAACTCATTAATAATAGTCTCTCAGTAACCAATCAGCGTATTAACGATTTTCATGAAATATATGTTACTTCTTTAGAAATGTTTATAAATGATATAAGCAAAGCTATAGATGAAAATGGTAATATGAATGTTAATCATATCTACCAATCAATTAATGAATACGAGGTTTTAAGGGAAGGTACTAGCATAGCACTAGGCTTAGAAGATGGTACTATGTATTCATCAAAATTTGATAATCTTCCTGTTAACTATGATCCAAGGACTCGCCCCTGGTATTCAGAAGCGCTTACAAACAATAATCAAGTATATCTCACTCAGCCATATTTGACAGCTGATGAAACTCAAAAGGGTGCATATGTTCTTACCTATTCTAAAACTATAAATAGTCAATCTGGCGATTTAATCGGCGTTGTTGGGGTAAATGTTAATTTAAATAGCGTATTTCACTTTGCTAAAGATAACCAACTGCCCCAAAGCAGCTTTATTGCACTATCTACAAAAGATGGCAAGGTCATGATTAGCAATTCTCATGACTTATCAAGTATTAATCAATTCAAAATTAATATCGCTAGCCTTAGAGATAATGCCGTTTATGAAATACTGTTTCAAGGCACGCAATACTTAGTATATTGTGAAGCAAACGATGTTACAAGTTGGAAATCTCTTGTTTTTATTCCTAAAGCTCAAAATGACAAATTGCTTTTCGCAGCTATTTTGGCTAGTTTATTACTTTTTATGATTTTGATTTTCATAACAAAACTATATGCTAAAAAAATGTCCTATCGAATTTCTAAACCTATACAAAATGTTGTAGATCAAATAGACAAAATGGACTTATCGGGTCATCAAGAGTGTATCTCTATTCCCGATAGTGATTTAGTGGAAGTTAATACTCTTACAAATGGTATTAATACCCTTCTACATCGCGTCTTTGAGCAACGTAGTTCTTTAGAAGAAACCCATAATGAGATCAACCAACAATATATGAAAATACATTCACTTTATGAGGAATCTGATTCTATAAATAAGACGCTTAACGAAACTATGACTCAACTTGAAAATAGTTGGCTTCAAACCATACGCGTGCTTTCAAACGCCATTGAAGCAAATGATTTATATACAAAAGGTCATTGCGACCGTGTTGCTATGATATCTTATGATATTGGCAATGAGCTTGGTCTAAACTCAGAAAGACTAAAAGCATTAAGAATTGCAGCATTACTCCATGATGTTGGAAAAGTAGGTATTCCTGAAAGTATTCTTAATAAAGAAGGGAAGTTAACTGAAAAGGAATACGCAATAGTAAAAGAACACCCTAAAACTGGGTATAATATAGTCAAGGATGTTCCATATCTTGAAGATGAAGCTCTTATTATCCTTCATCACCATGAGCAACCAGATGGTATAGGTTATCCATCAGGGTTAAAAAGTGACGAATTAGATATAGAACCAAAAATAATTCGTGTAGTAGATGCTTATGATGCTATGACAAGTGTCCGTGTATATAGAAAAAATCCGTTGTCTCACGAAGAAGCCATTAAAGAATTATTAAAATTCCGAGGCACACAGTTCGAATCAGTTGTTGTGGATGCACTTATAAAGGTGACTTCTGCGGATTAATATTTTTTACTAATAACTTGTAGTTTTTTTTATCAGTTTAACTGTAGTTTTCATTACAACAAAAACGAGAGCCTTTAATGCATGGCTCTCATTTTTGTTATGGGTAATATTATTGTTATTGTTTTAAAATCTAATCTATTAGATATATCTTATAAGGGGCACATTTCTTAACTATACTACTTTAAAAATCAAATCTGCACATCAACCATTCGGTTGATTTTATATATTCCTTCAAACTTCAGTCGCTTCCCTTTCTTTGCAATTTATTCATAGTATAATGCCCTTTGAGGTATTATTTGTACTAAGTTTAATAACCCATATAAATAGAGTAGATTGCCAAAGCGATCTACTCTATTTATATCTAATTAATTCTTCTAATCATTATCCGTATCATAAAGCTTTATTGTTTATTTGTCTGCTTAGTTCATATTATATATGCGATATAATAGCACCGCTGCCTCGGCTCTAGTGGTATTACCTAATGGATTAATTTTATCTTCGCTTCCAAGTATTAGCCCTTCTTTTACAACTGTTCCAATACTATTAATCGCGTAGTCTTTTATATAGGAAACATCTTCAAATTTCTCTAGTTCAGCAATTGATCCTTGAGCTTCTATCTTTTTCATTATGCGTAATGCTCTCTCAGTTAGTACCATCATATCTTGCCTTGTGATATTTTCGTTAGGCTCATATTTATTGTTACCTACACCATTAGTTATACCTAAACTTTTGGCAACTGCAATTTCTTTATAATAATAGTCTTCACTATTTATATCATCAAAATTAGTTTCAATATTTATATCTGCATCTAACGTTCTTACAAGGTAATATAGAAAGTCTGCTCTTGTAATATCCACTTTAGGATTGTATTCCCCATTATTTATTTCTTTAAATATACCTTTGGATGAAAGGGCATTAATTGAGCTCTTTGCCCATTCGAAATCTTCTATGTCATTATAATCATTTTGATTGAATACGACAGCAAAATCGCTAAAATGTGTTGTTGTAAAACTTATTCTACCTGTTTGAGTATTATATCTACCCGATGGGACAGAAATTGTGTTTCCCTGTCCATCAATATACCATACTGTAATATTTTCTGGAGATGCGAGTTCTTCTTCTGTTGGTGTATATGGCATAGATAAAGATACTGGTGCTAAAGGATTATTCCATATAGCTTTTTCTCCATCGACTGCAAGATTAAACTGAAATAGTGGCCTATCTCCAATTTTTTCTAAAATTTCAGGTGCAAGCCTTTCTTTATCACCATAAGCCATAGTTATTTGGATATTATCGCTCTCCTCGCCAATCAAATTATCTAACATATTTGCGGGCAATGTCATTTCACCAATGTTTGTTGATACTAATAAATCATATTTACGAATTTTTGACGAAATTGCAGTGCTAGGAACTTGTATTGTATTCGATACAACCTTATTACGAGAAAGCATATCAATTCTTATAATTCCGACTCCATCATTTCCTTTTTCAAGTAGACTTTCAGCACCCCTAAAATCTTCAGTGGTAACATCTCTACGAATGCTCTTGTTTTTCCCATCAAATTTCAATTCTTTCACGGCTACACTAATACTACCGTCATCATTTTTTATTTCCTTTATTATAGTTTTCTTCTTTTTATATGGTTTGTTTTTTTTCGTAACTGTTATTTCAAAAGTTTTTTTAGCTATAATATTACCCTTTGTTATGGTTGCTGTTAATATAACTGTTTTATCCCCAGTCCCGTACGATGGTCTATTTACCACGCCTAAATCACTGATAATAATCAAGTCACTAGACTCCCATGAAATATTCGTTCCGTTCAATCCTTCACTGGTTAGTAACACATTATTTTTTACGTCACTTGCAGAGTCACCCGCTCCGAATTCAATGCTTAGCATTTCTTTTGCTCTGTCCACACTATAATTTTGACTAAGCACATTTAAAACTACATTTCCGCGTTCTTGTTCTTGCCAAGCAACACCGTCATAAACATGATATGCAAAACTAGTTTTGCATACTACATCTTGCTTTGGTTCAAATACTAAGTCAGTAAATTTATCTACCGTGATTTCATCCAATACTTGTACCTCGATGCCACCTAATGATAATGTACCTAATTGGCTCTCAGGTATTGTCACTATTCTTATTGTTGTTAATGGATCCTTGTCAATATCAGTATACGCATCTTGAAAATCCTTTTGTGTAAATTCTATGTTTATATTTTCTTCAGTATATTTAATGATCTCAGATACTCTCGGAAAATCATTCATTGGATTAACCACAATAGCTACCTCTGTAGTATTTGAAAAACTATAACCATCTTTTCCTTGCCATAAAAAACTTGTCGTCCCGTTATAATCTTCTTCTCCTTCAAATGATATGCCACCTATGTCACTAAGTAATATTTCTTGGTTTTCTATAATTTCTACATCACCTAATTTTAATAGTCCTTTAGCTGGTAAACTTTTTATTTTAATCAACTCAAGCGTATCTCCAACATCTTCTCCTTGGAAGTTATCACTAAAATCACTCTCACTAAATTGTAATTTTGCATCTTCATTAACGATAACCTGAAACGCTTGTACTATTGGCACGTTATTCATTACAATGCTAATATTTGCAGAGTCAGAGTACAAATCAGAATCACTTGCTTGCCATAAAAAACTTATATTTCTGCTACCATTATCCGCTGGGATAAACTTTAACTGATTGAGTTGTAGTTTTTCTATTTCTTGATTTTCATTAACTAAATTATCACTAAGCATTAGATTTCCTTCTGATGGGATAGAAATAATTTTAATTTTTTCCATATTACTATTATCTTCAGATTCAAGGTCTGTATAGTTTGATACAAAGTCATCCTCGCTAAACATAACATTTCTACCTACTTCGCAAATTTTAACTATATTTTGGATTGTAGGTTTTATATTTCTTAAATCAGCATTAATAGTCACAGTCGCAATATTTGACTCATTATCTATCATATGAATCCCCTGGATTTCAAAACTAGTACCTTCTTCTATTCTTTCTGTAGGTACAAACGTCAGGTCGCCAATAAGAAATTCTTCGTACATTCCAAATGAATCTTTCCCCCATTTATACTCTTGTGTTATATCATTTCCACTGCTGTCAATAAATTTACCAATTTCTGGATCTGGCAAAGTTTTGAATATAAACCCACTTATAAGTATAATGCTCCAGCTACTATTTTTATAACTCGTATTGTTGATAAAACTATCAATATTTATATTTGTATTAGTTTCTTTATTTGCAATTATACTAAAGTCTTCAATACTTAACGTTTCATGTAGACTAATAGCTATTGTACCTGTATTAGATTCTAAAGCATCTACACTAGAATCTATTACTTTATAGGTGAATCCATCAAAATTTGTACATCCAACCAATTCATTGGAACTCCTCGTTTTGTATTTGAATTTTTCAAGTGAATTAAATGGTATAAATGTTCCTGCAGTTATTTCTTCATCATTAAATTTTAGTATACCTACCTGTGGGTTAGGTAAAGTAGAGATAAATATTCCGGCTATACTATCACCATTTCTATCTGTAAATACACTCTTAAAATCACTCTTTTCAAAATCTATTTCACCAGTTGCCTCAATATCACCTCTATAAATATCCTTTCTTATTTCTGCTACAATGGTTGGTGCAATTCCATTGTTTATGATTATCTCTGATATTGTTTTGCCATTAAAAGGACTTGGCGTATTATTTCCAATTACATCCTTAAAGCTAGTCAAATTATTAATTGATAATATTTTTAAGTCTGCATTATCTAAGTCCATATCAGATGTTACTCCCAAACTAAACCAAAATCTATAATCGCCTTCTGATCGACTAAACTCTGCAATAGGATTGCCTGGCAAATCTAAAGTTATAGTAGGTGCTAAACCTGTAATATTAACATTTTCATCAAACTCCACGCAGATTCCAATTGTTTCACCAGTAACATATGTATTACTATTTAAAGTTATTGTTTTTATACTGGGTTTCACATTGTCTCTCAATATAAGGTATGGATTTCTAAACATAACCCAGCATCCAGGATTGTTAGCTGGATTAAAAATATCTCCCCATAATAGTGGATCAGCAGAATTATATGCATTTAAACGATAAAATATAGTTTTTGTATTCTTTGGAAGAGGAGTATTGATTGTCACTGGATCCCATTTTAAAAAAATAGGAGATGAACTCGCGCCTACTTTAGAAATATAACCTGAAAACCGTGCTCTTTCATAATGAAATCGTACTTCCAAATCACCTGTATCTCGCTGTATAGCAGATTTGTTTCCTAGTTCGATCCCTGCTAATACCGAAAAATCTCCCTTTCTAATAGCTTTTAAGTAGGGTGCATCACTTGGTATATCATAGTAACTCCAAGCTTGGGTTTTTTCGCCTACGGTCGGTATACCGTATGCCATGTATCCAGACTTTTTATGCCATGCTGAGGTATCATCTTCCCACCCCATATAGTTAAGACCAAAACCATAAATATAACCTTTAGAATCTTTAATTGACGTATAATCTGCATCATTTTGATTAGGGTGCCATAAATCTTCTTCTGTAATTAAGTTTTCAGTTTGTCCTCCGTAAATAGTAACACCCGAACACACTATCACAAAAACTACCATTATAAATACTATCCCTATTTTTTTCATAATTTAAATCTCCCCTTTTGAACTTTATTATGATTCATTTGCTTATACATTCCGACTACTGTTACAATTCTTTATAAGTCGTTTTAGTTCTACAATATTCTGTTTTGTTATTTTTTCAAAAAAAATATCCTTTATACATCCACTTTAAATTATATGAAATGATATTCATATCGTCACGAAAAGTCATTGAACGACATCTCTAGTGATGTGAATGGTGTTGATTTTATATGCGAACGTCAATCACATATATTTTTACACATAAAAAAAGATTACTATTAATAGTAATCTTTACATCTCTTTAAGTTTTAAAAATCATTTAATCTATTCTATATCTAAATATTGTTTCACTTCTTGTAAATTGGTTTTACCAACTGGTACAACTGTATCATTATGATCTAATAGTAATTCATGTACACTCCCTAATATTTTTTTCATTTTATAAATATATTCGATGTTTACGATAAAGCTTCTGTGACATCTTATAAAGCCAACCTCTGATAGCTCGTTCTCCCAAAACTGCATTTTTTCTTTAGATGTAAGTTCTTCCTTTTGGGTAACAAGTATTGTTTTAGAATTTGATGATTTTATATACACAATATCCTTTATTTTTATAAAGGTAGTACAATCTCTTTCCTTTACACTTATTTTTTCTGGGAGTTGAGATTTGCCTTTAATGACTTTTATTTGATTATCTTGCAACGCTCTTATTCTATCTATAGCTGTAATAAGTTTTTCTTTTCTTATAGGTTTCAATAAGTAGTGCACTGCACCTATTTCAAAAGCATCAAGAGCATATTGTTTATATGCAGTCGTAAATACTATGCTTATATGACTATCTATTTTTTTTATTTTTTCTGCAATCTCGATACCTGTAATACCAGGCATTTCTATATCTAGAAAAACAATGTCAATATCTCTGTTTGCTATATTATCTAACACATGCATTCCATTTGTATAGGTATCTGCAACTTCAATACCATCGATACTCTCAATCTCATATTTAAGCTCACTTACAAGCGCTTGTTCATCATCTACGATTAAGCATTTTAACATTTCTCTCTCCTGTTGGAATTTTTATAGTTATACAAGTTCCTTTATTTTCAACGCTATCTATGAGTAAATCTGTATCATAGTATAGCTTTAATCTTTTACTAGTATTATTTATTCCAACGCCTGTACTTTCTTGTTTTAACAATTTATGCAGTGTCTTTTCATCTATCCCTTTGCCATTGTCTTTTACTTGCAAAGAAATATAATCATCAATTTTCTTTACAGCTACGTGAATATTAACACCATCAACATTTTCTTTTAATCCATGCTTCACTGCATTTTCTACAAGTGGTTGGAATATTAAACAAGGAACAGCTACATCAATATTTTCATCTATATCATAAACCACTTCTAGCCTATCACCAAATCGTACTTTTTCGATAGTCAGATAAGATTTAATTAATTCGATTTCATCTTTTAAAGATATCTTCATATTCTCACTATCATAGTCAAACTTTCCTCTTAAATATGTACTTAAATCAAGTAGCAATTCCCTAGCTACATTTGGTTCTTCTCTACAATATGTTATTATTGTATTTATTGTGTTAAATAAAAAATGCGGCTGTATCTGTGCGTGTAAAAAGTTCAACTCTGAATTAAATAAACTTTGCTGGTATTGTTTTGTATTTTGCGACAATGCATATGCAAATATTAGTAAATATATGAAGTAGGTGTACGAATTTATTTCTCCAATTGCGGACTCATATAACCCATTGCCGGCAAATATATCATAAATGGCACCAAAGCACATAATTAGATTGCCTACGAATAGGAGAATTGCTCTTTTTCTCTTATTGATAACAGCTTTGACATATATATAACCCGCATATATCAGCATTATATAAAAAACATAATCAAAAAAAATAGCGTTTGAAGAATATACTACAGCCTTTGTAAATATAATAAAAGCTGTAAAAACAGTTACGACAACTGTAAATACCTTGCTAATATATTTCAACTTTTCTTCTTTGAATAAAGATTCTGCTATTAGCACTAGAAACAATCCACCCCATAAGTAACTGCCAAAATATAAAGCATAATTAATAGAATAAATAAAGCTATCGTTCATATTATTCACAAGTAAGTTTTCAGTGACAATAACTCTTGTTATGGCTATCAAGCACCCTAGCGAGAAGTACAAATTATACTTCTCTTCTTTGTACAACAAATATAAATAGAAGAAATATAAGCATATAATCGTATATACCCCTAGAGAATAGTAGTCCATATTAGTTAGCATAATCTTCTCCTTTATATTTTAGTCTCTTACAGTGTATCTCATGCCGTCGTTAATTATCAACAAATTATACTCGAACAACATCGTATAAGCCTTGAACTATATCAGTTTGATAGGTAAACGTCATAATTAATATTAATGACTATAACTAGATAACAGCAACACTGTACTTATAATTTCTATATCGCCCTGATATATTTCATTTCCTAATGCTATATATCTCTTTTATTTCAATGCAAGTGTCATCAATCAAGTAAATGCAGTTATTATGTTTATCAAGTTTTTCAACAATGCCAACTTTAGAAATATATTTCCCACCTGACTTTAGCTCATCTGGTTGAAAAAATTCAATCTCTACTTCAGTTTTATTTGGTAATTCTGCCTCTATTTCTCTTAACTGGTTATCTATTTCTACTTTTTCTGCTTCATCAAGTTCTTTTCTATTAACCGTCTGTCTAGCTGCTTCTTTTACTGCAGTTTCATGTCCAACAACAGCAGCAAATGGTGCAAATTGGGCAGCTCTATCTTCTAGCTTCATTTGCAGTCTTTTACTAGACACATGATGAGGCAAATTAATAATGTCCTCATATTTTTTATTGGATTTATTTTCTTTCTTTTTCATCATTTCACCTATTAGATACCTTCCATAACTCTATTCCGCTTTATGGCCACCTATCTGCTTATTTCTCTCTTTTGTTGTTGCGCCTTCTTGTAAATTCGTTCCTTTTAAAATCGCATTTTTTCCATATTTATTTTTAATATCAAGCATTGCATGCTGTAGCGTTTTTTCTTTTTCAGTAGACACGGCTTCTTCTGCCTCTTCTACTTCTTTCTTGTCATAGTTTGTAAATATATCTAACTGCTCATCTCCAACTTGATTTGCAACTTCTTTTTCATCCGTAATGTGATTCGCAGCAATATTAACCCTTCGTACTAATAGCATAGGATTTACTTTCTCATCAAAGAGTTTCATGACTGCATCCATTATTAGTTTAGTTGAGGATGTCATTTTGTTAAGGTTTATAGTACCATGAGCATGCTTTGGTACTTCTCTACCATAATAGTCTTTCTTAACTTCTCCCTTATATTTCTTTCGAATGTCTGGGTTCTTCAAATTCTCTATGTCATATCCTACAGTTAATACTATCTGATCTGTCATTAGCCCTTTATCTACCAAATCAAGTACCAATAAATCAGCCATCTCTTTAACTACAATTCTTGCTTTTGCACTTGAATAAGGAACATGTAAAACTTGACCAGCACCTGTACTTTTATTAACAGGTTTATATGCCTTTACATCTTTTAATGTACAAGGTTCCCATCCCCATGCATGGTCAATCAAGAGCTGTGCATTTACGCCAAAAAGCTTATATAATAAATCTTCATTATGGTACTCATATTTTGTTCCTAATGAACATCTAGCAATGTCGCCCATAGTATAAAGATTGTGCTTTTCAAGTTTCTTAGCATAACCTCTTCCAACTCGCCAAAAATCTGTAATCGGCTGATGGTCCCATAAAAGCTCTCTATATGACATCTCATTTATTTCAGCGATTCTAACGCCATCATCATCGGAAGGAATATGTTTTGCTACAATATCCATTGCTATTTTAGACAAGTATAAATTTGTCCCAATGCCTGCTGTAGCCGTTATACCTACAGTTTTAAGAACATCTTTTATGATTACTTTTGTAAATTCTCGCGGTGTCTGATTTTTTGCTTTCAAATAGTTTGTCACATCTATAAAAACTTCATCAATAGAGTAAACATGTATATCTTCTGGAGCAACATATTTCAAATAGATATTATAAATACGTGTACTGTATTCCATATATTTTGCCATTCTTGGTGGGGCAGCAATGTAATCAATGGCTAACTCTGGCGATTTTTCAAGCTCCTTAGAATGATATGATGAACCGCTAAATTTCTTGCAGGGTGCAGACTGCACTCTTTTCAAATTTTCTTCTTTAACCTTTTGGACCACTTCAAATAATCTAGCTCTACCAGGAATCCCATATTTTTTTAAAGATGGAGATGCTGCTAAACATATTGTTTTTTCGCTTCTACTTGCATCTGCTACTACAAGATTAGTTGTTAATGGATCTAATTCTCGTTCTATGCATTCAACAGACGCATAAAATGATTTTAGATCGATTGCTATATATATTCGGTTTTTTTCTTCCATCTGAATCACTTCCAAGTTTATTAACTACCCTTCGTCCACAATACTTGAATCCCGCTTTGTAAATGTTGCTTATCAAGTATTTTTTGTATTTGATTAACTGTTTCAACTCTAATATTTACACTTTTTGCTATATCTCCAAATTGCCTCACCGCACTAAAAACTTCTTCTATAATCTTGCGACACTTTGATGCTTTTATATCCATAGCATTACCACACGAAAGAATATCCTCTATTTTAATATTCTCCGTTTTTCCATTTATACTCATCTGATGTGCTTTAAGCCATTTGTTTTCTATATTGTATGCAAATGTAACATCATATGCTGGCGAAAGGTACCAAACACCCTTTTTATTCATTAGAAAAGAAGTATTCTTCACATGATCATCTTGGTTAACAGCGAGAACATAAAACACCATTCTTCTGAAAATTTTCTCTACGTCACTACTTGGACAGCCTAATTCCCTAGCGGCTAATGCCGCCCTTTCATAACTACACAATCCCGGTACATCATAATCAATATGTAAAAGTGCACCTAATGATTGCATATGCACTTTCTTGCCATCAATTCTATCAAATCGTTTGGTCATAAAATGATTACGACTACTATCATGCAATATAGTGCAAAGGATGACTTTACTAATTCCGGAAATTCATATACTCTATCTGATAATGGCATCATGATTGGTGAAACCTCTATCCCACTGCGTAGAAAATCTTTGTCATACTCAAACGAGACATATCCTTTTATCTCATCCAAATAGAACAGACCTATTATAGTTCCCCATAGCTTTACTTTTGCGACTTTAATCATTAAGATTCATCTCCCCACTTAAATGTATTTTGGGGGCTGTCAGCTATTTTTTTAGTTACTCGATATCGTTGATGCCTATTTTCATTGCCCTTTAAATAATATGAAGGGCGCTTTGTAGGATCAGGGACTAGCATATCTAAATTAGAGTCTAGACCTAATGCCATTAGTACTTTTATCATAGTACCAAGCTTTACATCCTCTCCTTTTTCTAAGTTTTGTATGCTTCTTCTTGAAACACCCGCCTTGTTTGCTAATTCATCCTGCGTTAAAGCGGAATCTATTCTATATGCTTTAATCCTCGAACTTATTTCCAATAAAACGGCTCTAGAAGATAAATATTTATTCATGAAAGTGCCTCATTTCTACTTGGTTTTTATGTAATCATTATACACAAAAACCAGTTAAAGCGCAAATACTTGCGCTTTAACTGGTTTTTGATAATTTAAAGCGTGGTTTATTGCGCTTTAACCTAAATTGTCTAAAGGCAATAGATAGGATTTTAGCACGTGTTCAACATCTTCTAAGCCTATCTATCTTACATTATATTTATGTCAATTTACATAGTCTGCTCTTGTTTCCTTTTTATTATCTGACCCTGTTTCATTTTTAGAATTCCAACATTTTATTAGAATATGTGCTATAATAGTATGAGTAAGAATATTGAGACACTTTCCTTGAGAAATCCTGCGAAAGTGTTTTTTTTGTAACTTTTCCAGTTCACATAACTTATTCTTATTTCGTTTTTCAAGAGAGGAAGTTTAAAATGCAAAACATTAATAGTATTAAGGTAGGAATTGGGTTTGCTACTGGAAGAAAAAATTTCCAACGAATACTTCGTACAAATATATTCAATTGGAAAGAATCAGGTCTCGTAGCTAATAAGAATGTCAGTTTAAATCTTTTTGTTGCATATGACTTAGCCTATCAAAATACGAAAGCGACAGATTATTCCCATATGCACAACGAATTAGTTGACCAAATTGATAGTAGCAAATTTATTGGTTCAGATTCAATCGCTGCTGAAACAAAATATCTTGTAGAAGAGAATGTTATTCTTGAAGATGAGGTCCATATGCTGTTTAGTAGAGGTTATGCTGCAAAAAGAAACGCAGTGCTATATTTTGCCATTAAAAATTCTGTAGATTACCTTATTTTTTTAGATGATGATGAGTACCCAATGGCTGTTACTAATACAGACACATCTACTATATGGGGCGGACAATATATATTATTGAACCATCTCAAACATATCGAAGAATCACATATTACTTATGGTCATCATTGTGGCTACATTTCACCAATACCTCATATAGAATATGATGAAATACTTACAGAAATGGATTTCCGTTCATTTATTGAAGCTATTAGCAACGATATCGTCAATTGGGATACAATAAAATCAGTAATGGACGATGGTGGTGTCACATATGCTAACAAACAAATACTTAATACCCACAAGGCCGTTGAGGTTAAAGAAATAAATCGTTCAAAGTTTATATCTGGTTCAAATTTATGTATCAATCTTACAACCCCAAATAAAATTTTTCCATTCTATAACCCCCCTGGTGCACGGGGAGAAGATACGTTTCTAAGTACTTGTCTAAATGATAGAAAAGTAATGCGTGTGCCTTGTTATACTTTCCACGATGGATTTTCTACTTATAATCATTTATTAGCTGGCGTTTTACCTATTAAATTAAAATCTATACCATCTAATAAGAAGGTGACTTCTAGATTTTATTCTGCTTGTATTGGATGGATTAGGTATAAACCATTATTACTTCACATAACAAAACCTGATGAGTATGATGAAACTATTAAAAAAATGCGTAATCAATTAGTAAAAGTTTTACCAAAAATAGCTGCATATTTTGATGAACCAAAATTTATGAATATCATCGATGAACTAGATAAGTATGACAATAATGTGAAAAAACACCATTCAGAATTTATGCAAACAAAACATGTTTGGTCTAAAATAATGAATCACTTTAAACTTATAAATAAAGAATCAGCATAATATTGATCTTAAATATGATATAAAGTGCGAGCGCAATTGATTATTGATTCATTTCCGCTTTATCTTCAAGCCATAGGAATTTCATCCTATGGCTCTATTTACCATTCAAACTGACCATAACATTTTTTAACATTTGTGCTGAAACATTGCTATATGTTAGCAACCCTTTTAGGGTCAGGCTTGACAAATTGACTAACTAGAATCAAATGGTATTAATCTTTGTTAATTTGATAAACTTGATTATATTTTATCATTCACTGATGTTCCTAGATATTGTCATCATAACCAGTCATACTATATAGATAAACATAAAAAAACTCCTAAGTATTTACGAGGTTAAATTAACGTGTCACTATCATATTTAGTATTAGCATTATAAAATTTGTCAATTTGTCAAGCCTGACCCTATTTCATTTTACAAGTGGTGATCCTATTTTCTCAAACATTGGATATAGTTCATCTAAATATCCATGTATTCTATTTTTCATTGAGGTACTATCTTTTGTATATCTGTCAATCCGCCTAACAAGTTCTTTGATTTCTTCAAGGCTTTGGTCATTTCTTTGAAAATCATAAGTATGGCCTTGAATCATTAATTCTAAAATAGCGCCAGCATCAATTTCATCAGTTTTACTTCTAGTCATTGACATATCACGCTGAGATTTTGTTGCTCTAGGATTAATTAATTTGAAATGAGCATTTGGATATTTTCCTGTTAGCTTATACATTAAATTAAGGTAATAATGTCCAGAAGGCTCGCAACCAATAAAAACTTCTTCTGGATTAACTATGTTAATAATCATATCGAGTTTAGTTTTTAATTCTAAGTATCCTTTTTCATTAGCATCGAAACTAAACGGGAGTAATAACTCTTCGCGGTAACCGTTCCAAATACGAGCTACATGGAATGATTTACCAATATCAAACCCTACAAAAATAACTTTCTCGTGCCCATGTTCTTTGAATAATACTTTCAAATAATCATAATTCATTTTTGTTACCTCCTTTTTCTATAAGTATACTACTGGAGGTTCTATTAACAAAAACCTATCACAGGCTTGACAAATTGACTAACTAGAATCAAATGGTATTAATCTTTGTTAATTTGATAAACTTGATTATATTTTATCATTCACTGATGTTCCTAGATATTGTCATCATAACCAGTCATACTATATAGATAAACATAAAAAAACTCCTAAGTATTTACGAGGTTAAATTAACGTGTCACTATCATATTTAGTATTAGCATTATAAAATTTGTCAATTTGTCAAGCCTGACCCTATTTCATTTTCTATTTCATTTTACATCCAGATTTTTATTATTCTGCCTCTACATAATAATAAAACATGCGCATCAAAAATTGATGTGCATGTTTTTAAAGGATAACACTGTATTTGCTAATTATTCTAAAAACAACAATTACTTATCATATAAAAATTTTACGCTTGTATTGATAAAAGCATTTAATCCATCTCCACGGTCAGCTAACACTTTCATACGCTCAACATTTTCTCTTCCAGCTACTCCATAAGAATAGGTATATACGGAGCCAGTTTGGAATCTTACATTTATATAATCCTCTCCATAAAAATATTCTACTACCCCAGAATCTCTATTTATATCTTTGTATGGTATCATAAAAAACCTCTTTTCTTTTTTCATTAAACCTTTTGTATAATTAAATAAAAAAATAGCATTATCATATATATACAGTATCATTACAGTTTTACATGCTATGTACAAAAACAAAAAAATCTTACGATTTTTTTCGTAAGATTTTTATTATCATATTAGCTTCTCTCAAAGATTTAAAAAACTTTTAATTCAAGGCATTGCTATTGTTTTGATGAAGGCGCGTACTTAGACGGTACGTAACTGAATCAAAATGATAACAATAACGCAGAAGTAGAAGGATTTTTATCTCCTTGTCGGCAGTGTTACTGCTTTCACGTGGGACGAGTGTTTTTTTGAGACTGATTCATCTCAGTCTTCTAATTTTTTTTTGGTATTTAACTTTTTTTCAATCGCCTTTATACTTTTCTTCGGTGTCGGCAATTCTTCTGGCATAGTTCCACCCAATTCTCGGATTGTTTTTCTTACTGTTTTTCCAACTTCATAATGAGCGTTATTAGCTTCAGCTTTGCCTTTTATATTTTCTCTTCTTAGTTTTTCATCTGTTTGTGTAGCTCTAAATAAATTAGCTGCTAATTCTGTACTGCCCATGTGGTCTAAAATCTTCTGACTACTGTTCAGGTTTTTCTTTTCATGAATGTCCTTTGCTTTTAGACCTCCATACAATCCCATATACCCATGATTTTGGAATATAGCATATTCAAGAGGTGTTTTCACCCCAGCCATATCTGCAGCTTCTGCAAGTGATTTATTGTGGTTAATGATTTCATTGCGAATTGCCAGTCTTTTTTGTTCTTCTGAAAGTCTATCGTAATCATCAATTAATTCTTGTTGTCTTGTCTTTACAGCAAAATATGTTTGTCCCAATGCAATGACTTTTTTCCTAGAATTACCATTTTGTACTACAAGATAGCAAGCATATCTTGACAACATAAACTCTTCGATTTTTTTACTTGCACCTTTAGGCATAGCTATCGTTTTGTTGACATCAACAAAATGATCACTTACGTTGTTTCCACTATTTTCACAAGCTATAGTTGCTTTTTTTATTACTAGATTAAAATTTCGCCATTCCGAATAATCTAATACTTTCTGTAATTCTCTTGCATACCAGAATTCTTCACCATATTCATTGATATGTTTAATCTCTTCAAAAATCTTTTCTTGGTATTCTTTAATATCGCTCAACTTCAATCTCCTTTACTTTTAATCATCGATTACATACTTATATTTTATCATGAATATCAGAAAAGAACAAACGTTCTATGCGATATAACCTAATATATTAATAGAAAAAAATTTACGACAAGTTTTACTAATACACTAAATCATTAAAATTTCTCTACTTACCAATTCATTTTTCTTGCAAAGCAAGGGACTAGACGCACTTTGCAGAATGCAAAGTTAAACTTCTAGGTATGCACACGGGACGGTTCTTTTTTGCACGATTTTCTATGATTTATTTCATTTTATCATATAGTTAGCCAGATCATGACGCATCAACACAATTAGTTGAAAAAAATAGTTTAGGCAGTTTCTCAAAGCAAAAAAATCTTACGATTTTTCCGTAAGATTTTTAATATCATATTATCTTCTCCCAAAGAGTTAAAAAACTTTTAATTCAAGGCATTGCTATTGTTTTGATGAAGGCGCGTACTAAGACGGTACGTAACTGAATTAAAATAATAGCAATAACGCAGAAGTAGAAGGATTTTTAGCTCTTTGTCAACAACGTGACAACCTCTACATGCATAGTCTGTGGAAACATATCAACCGGACAAACCTTATCCACATTATATCCATTTTCTGTTAAGAACTTAAGGTCTCTTGCTAGTGTTGATGGGTTACATGATACGTATACTATTTTTTTGGGGCTTATCTTTATCAATGTCTCTAGTAATCTTTCATCGCAACCTTTACGAGGGGGGTCTACTATGGCTACATCTGCTTTCATGCCTTTTTCTTGTAGCTTTGGTACTATTATTTCTGCTTTTCCACCGTGGAACTCTATGTTTTCTATATTATTTCGTTTTGCATTTTTATTTGCATCTACTATGGCTTCGTCTACTATTTCTACACCTATTATTATTTTTGCTTTGTCTGCTAGGTACATGCCTATTGTCCCTATACCACAGTATAAGTCTAGTACTGTTTCATTTCCTGTTAGGTCTGCGTACTCTTTTGCTAAATCATACAGTTTTTTCATTTGAATTGGGTTGACTTGGTAAAATGAGTTTGGTGATATTTCAAACTCTAGCTTCTCTAATGTATCTGTTATTATTTCTTTTCCATGTAAGACTATATTTTCATTGCCTAGTATTTTATTCCCTTTGCTTGTATTTACATTTTGAATTACACTATCAAAGTTTACTATTTCATCGTCTAACATTTGGATTAATTCTTCTTTGTGTTCTAGATGTCTTCCGTTTGTTACGATGACTACCATAAGTTGTTTTGTATTAAAACCTACTTTGGTTAATATGTGCCTTACTGTACCTTTTCCTGTTTCTTCGTTATATGCTGATATATGATATTGATCCATAAACTTTTTTACTGTTTCTACTACTGTGTTGTTTATGTCTGGTTGTATATAGCAGTCTTCAAACTCTACTATCTCATGACTTCTTTTTTTATAAAAACCTATTTCTGTTTTGCCATGCTTGTTTGCTACTGGATACTGTGCTTTGTTTCTATATCTGTATGGCTCTTCCATACCTACTGTCTCTTCTACTTTTACTTCTTTTAGATGCCCTATTCGCTCTAATGCATCTACTACTAGTTTTCTTTTTATTTTTAGTTGCTCTTCGTATTTTATGTTTTGTGTTTGGCAACCGCCACATTTTTCAAATACTGGGCATATTGGGTTTTGTCTTATATCTGATGGTTTTATTATTTCTACTAGTTCTGCTATGGCATATTTTTTCTTTAATGTTTTTATTGTCGCTGTTACTGTGTCACCTGTTACTCCGCCCTCAACAAAAACAGTGAAGCCATCTACTCTACCTATACCTTCGCCACTATGACCTAAGTCAACTATTTCTATTTCATATGTGTTTTCAATTTTTAACATTTTTTCCCTACTTTTCTTATTTATTCGTATCGTGTCGCTTTGTGACAGGAACTACATGCCTATGCGACTTAATTTGTATCCTTGTATATATTCGATTGCACCCATTGCTATTAGAAAATATCCTATTGCTTTAAATATAAAGCCTAATGATTGCTCAAAATAATAAAATATAAATACTGCTATCCCTAGATTTAATACTGCCAATATGAACGAAAATATCTTTGCTCTGTTTTCTTTTGGTAGTGTTACTATCTCTATTGATTTTCTGATGCCGTTTAATAGAAATAATAAACTTAAACCTATTATTAATATAGATGGGTTAAACAGTAACCATACACCTATTACTATCTCTAGTCCACCAATTGTTATTGCTACAAGTTTTTTCTTGTTTATATCTTCTGCTCTTTTAGTCAGTATTGTTGTTATTCCCACGAGTACTATTGCTGCCCCTATTATGAAATTGAGTATTTCTATAAATGCTAAAGGTCTTGCTGCTATGACTATTCCTATGACAAATAGTGTAATGCCTACTATGGTTTTACCTTTTGATATCATATACCCTCCGAAAATATAGTTATAAGTGTTAAGTGATAGGTGATAAGTTTTGGTTAACAAATTCGCATAGCTTATTTGTTTCCATTGTAGTCTAACACCTTTCATACTAACTACTATAATATTTGTATTACATTGTTTCGCCAATTTCTATTATGTTTTTATCCAAATCGTAGAATCTAAATACTTTTTGTCCCCATGGTTGTTCTACTAGTTCATGGACAAAATCTACTTTTAGTGTTTGGTATTTTTTATAGTCTATTTCCAAATCATCTGATTCAAAATATATCTCTGTGGTATGGTTGTGTACTGCTTCGTTTTCGTTTTTTATTCCTATTAGATTATGTGCATATTCTTTTTCCCATAATGAGAGTCCGCAGGAGAAGCCAATACATTCTTCATGGTCTTCTGATATTTCTAAGCCCAGATAATCTACATAAAATGCTGTCGCTTTTTTTATATCTTTTACAAACAGTACTGAAGATTTATATTTGACTGCCATTTTTACTCTCCTTTTGCTTTATATGCATTGTGCATAATCTCATAAAACTTTGGTACTTCTTTTTTCATTCTTACTGGTTTGAATTCTTTGTTTACGAATGCATGTGTTGTTGTACCACTAACCAATACCTCGTCAGCTTCTTTACTTTTTACCTCGTATTGAAGTGTCAATGTTGCACTTTTTATTTCTTTTATACTTGTTTCCAATGTTATTTCTTCATCGTATCTTACTGGATTTTTATATTTGCATGTACTCTCAGAAAGCGGCAACATAAATCCATCATCTTCTAATTCACCATATGGATAACCTGTCATTCGCATAAATTCACTTCTGCCAGCTTCAAACCATACTAAATATACTGAATGATGCACGATTCCCATTGCATCTGTCTCTGCATACCTTGCTCTTATATTCATTTTATTTTTTATCATTTCGTATCTCTTCTTTCACATTTAAATTACTTTTTGAAATCACTAAAGGCGAGGGATATCCCTCGCCTTTTTATTTTATACTTTTTTTGTGTTTTTATCTACTAAAATACGTTTGTTTGTCCTGAGTAAATGATACCTCTTTCAGTATCTACTGTTACTAGTTTTCCATTTTCTGCAAGTTCCATAGCATTTTTCACACCAACTATTGTAGGTTTTTTCATGTTAAGTCCTACTATTGCAGCGTGAGATGTATATCCACCTTCTTCTGTTACTACTGCACATGCTTTTTCTATGTACTCTACCATATCTTTATCTGTTTGTGGCGCTACTAGCACATCACCTATACAGAATTTTTCTTTCGCTTCTGCTGCATTATTTACTTTACAGATGTTTCCAACTGCGATCCCTTTACTTACTCCTGTACCTCTCATTAGGATTTCTCCTACGATATGTACTTTTAGCATATTTGTTGTTCCTGCAATACCTACTGGTATACCTGCAGTGATTACTACTAAATCGCCTTGCTTGATAAATTTGGCTCTTAACGCTCTTTGTACTGAGTAATCAAATATCTCTTCTGACGAGTCTTTTGTTTCTATTATCATTGGGTATGTTCCCCATGATAAACAAGCTTGTCTCATTACTTTTTTTGATGCAGTTGATACGATTATTGGTGCCTCTGGTCTAAACTTGGCTACCATTCTTCCTGTGTATCCTGAAGATGTTGCAGTTAATATTGCTGCTGCTTTTAACTCGTGTGCACTTACACATGTTGCGTGGCAAATCGAGTCTGTTACTGTTACTGTTTCTAATTTATCTAAACCTTTTTCTCTTAATATCATATTGTAGTCTAGCGAACCTTCTGTTGTAAGAGCTATCTTTGACATTGTCTGTACTGACTCTATAGGATAGCTTCCTGCTGCAGTTTCTCCTGATAACATGATTGCATCTGTACCATCATATATAGCATTGGCTACATCTGTTACTTCTGCTCTTGTCGGTCTAGGGTTTCTCATCATTGAGTCTAACATTTGCGTTGCTGTTATTACTGGCTTTCCATGTGTATTACACTCTTTGATAATCTGCTTTTGAATCATTGGTATTTGTTCTGCAGGAATCTCTACTCCAAGATCACCTCTTGCTACCATTACACCATCTGATGCTTCGATAATCATACTTACATTATCAACACCTTCTTGGTTTTCTATCTTTGATATGATTTGTATTTTTTCTCCACCGTTATCTTCTAGTACTTTTCTTACGGCTAATACATCATCAACTCTTCTTACAAATGATGCTGCTATAAAATCTACATCATTTTCTATTCCAAATTTTAAATCCGCTATGTCTTTTTCACTTAATGCAGGTAAGTTAATTTTTGCACCGGGTACATTTACACCTTTATAATTCTTAACAGGTCCTGCATTTTTTACTAAGCATTTCATGTCTGTCTCGTCAATTATTTCTTGAATCTCTAACTCTATTAGTCCGTCATCTATTAGTATTGTTCCGCCAACTTCTACATCTTTGGCTAAGTCCTTATATGAAACGCTACATATTTCGTTTGTTCCTACTACGTCTCTTGTTGTCATTGTAAATATTTGACCGATTTCTAAAAAGATTTCTCCATCAGCAAAATTTCCTGTTCTTATTTCTGGTCCTTTTGTATCTAATAATAGTGCTACTGGCGTTTTTAGTTCTTCACGCGCAGCTTTAATTTCATTGATTCTAGCTAATTGTTCTTCATGATTTCCATGAGAAAAATTCAATCTAGCTACATTCATTCCTTCTTGAATCATATCCATTAATATTTCTTTGCTCTCACTAGCGGGTCCAATTGTACAAACTATTTTTGTTTTCTTCATAAATTTTTTCCTCTTCCTTAACGTGATAATATTTCTGCCATTTCATATAAGTCATGATCTATAACTTTTTCCATAGATAAGGCTTCATTGATGTCCATATCAATCACTTTACTTCCATTTATACCTACTGCACGACCACCAATACCATCGTTTAGTAGCTTTATTGCATGAACGCCTAGCTTGCTCGCTAATATACGATCATACGCAACTGGTATGCCGCCTCTTTGGATATGTCCAAGGACAGTCGTTCTAGTCTCTATACCAGTAATTCTTTCTAACTCTTCTACAAATTCTTTGTGATTTATTTTCGCTCCTTCTGCAAGAACGATTATGCTATGTCGTTTTCCTCTTTGGATACCTTTTAGTATTCTTTTACATATTACGTCCATGTCTACTTCAACTTCTGGGACCAATATACTCTCTGCACCACCTGCTACACCTGCATATAAGGCTATGTCTCCACATTCTCGACCCATTACCTCTACTACATTGGCTCTACCATGTGATGTAGATGTATCTCTAATGTTTCCTATTGCAGATAATACGGTATTAACTGCCGTATGAAAACCTATAGAGTATTCTGTGTATCCTAAGTCATTATCTATAGTTCCTGGTAAACCTATTGCGGGTATGCCAGCATTGCTCAACTTTTGTGCACCTCTCATTGATCCATCTCCACCGATAACTACGATGCCATCAATATCAAATATATCAATTATACTAAGTGCTTTTTGAAACCCTTCATCTGTTTTAAATTCTAAACTTCTTGCAGTACCTAAAAATGTACCACCTCTATGTATGATGTCTGCTACTGAAGACACTGTCATATCAAATATATCACCTTTGATTAGTCCTTCGTATCCTCTACGTATACCACAGACTTCCATGCCTTTGCTAAAAGCTGATCTGGCCACCGCTCTTACTGCTGCATTCATACCGGGTGCATCTCCACCACTGGTTAATATCCCTATTTTTTTCATCACTCTATACCTCTTCACTCTTAGTTTTCAATATTTTATCAATTTTTATTGTTTTGTGTAACGACAACTGACCTATTTCCCAATAATAATTTTAATTCTGTAATTAAATTTTCATTAATGGACACCCAAAAACCATTGTTGACGGGTTTTGATTTGCCAGTTTCTTCAAAAAATATCTTTACTTTAGTATCTCCAAGATGCTGTTTTAATATCATTAGAATCTGTTCTTGTGCGCGGTGCTCGTCCATATTCTTTGATATTTTAAGGTATAGTGTTTCATTTGCTTGATTAGGATCAACCGGGACTTTTTTCGTCACCATGGTCTGTTGAGTCACTGTCTTCGCATTATTATATACCTTTTT